>Ga0255338_1000203_pt1 | contig 236402 bp, 206 predicted proteins | sample MeOH1_35cm_T4_19_FD_203715 | JGI IMG/M metagenome (GOLD analysis project Ga0255338, IMG submission 203715) | Sandy soil microbial communities from University of British Columbia, Vancouver, Canada - MeOH1_35cm_T4_195 | ecosystem: Engineered > Artificial ecosystem > Sand microcosm >...
AAGGCATTCGGCCGATAACAAAACTGTGGGCAGTAAGGGATGCAAATGAAAAAGTATGTTTGTTTTGGCGCGTATGAGCCGAAGAGCATTCGGACACGTATTTACGTCGCGATCAAACATAGTTTTGCGTCTTTCGACTTTGATCGGATGGTTTGGGGGCAACAAAGTGCAGCCTATATTTAACATAAGATAGATTATGTGGACAGTTCATGTTGGCCATTATTAGTAATGTCACCTTTGCGATGAATAGAGATGTCACCTGAGGCTGTCTCCCCGTAGGCTCCGAAGTTCGCCGGGCGCTTCGGGAGGCAGCGATGCACGGACAGGGATTGGTGACCATGAGCATGCGCGAGGTGGACCGCATGAAGGTGATCCAGGCGGTGGCCGACGGCCATTTGGCGCGCTGGCGGGCTGCCGAACGTCTGGGCCTCAGCTGCAGGCATGTCAGGCGGCTGGTTCTGCGGCTTCTGGAAGACGGACCCACCGGCCTGGTTTCGCGCAAACGCGGGCGTTCCAGCAACCGGCAACTGCCTCCGGGCGTGGAATCCCGTGTCCGTGGCCTGATCCGCGACAGCTACGCCGACTTCGGCCCCACACTGGCCTGCGAGAAGCTGCGCGAGCGCCATGGCATCGAGATCTCGCCGGCATGCGTGCGCCGGATCATGATTGACGCCGGCTTCTGGGTGCCAAGGAAGCTGCGCCCGCCCAAGGTCCACCAGCCGCGCAACCGCCGGGCCTGCCTGGGCGAGCTGGTGCAGATCGACGGCAGCGATCACGCGTGGTTCGAGGACCGCGCGCCGGCGTGCACGCTGCTGGTGTTTGTTGACGACGCCACGGGCCGCCTGATGCAATTGCTGTTCGTGCCGACCGAATCGACGCTGGCGTACTTCATGGCGACACGGGCCTATGTCGGGTGCCACGGCAAGCCGATGGCCTTTTATTCCGACAAGGCCGGGATCTTCCGTTCGAACCGGCCGCCATCGCCCGAGGAACGCGGTTATACGCAGTTTGGGCGGGCGCTGTTCGAGCTGAACATCGACATCCTGTGCGCCAACACGAGCCAGGCCAAGGGCCGCGTGGAACGGATGAATGGCACGCTGCAGGACCGGTTGGTCAAGGAATTGCGGCTGCGGGAGATTTCCAGCATGGAAGCCGCCAACGCCTACGCGCCGGCCTTCATGGCGGACTTCAACGCGCGCTTCGGCAAGGTGCCGCGCAGCGACTTTGACGCCCATCGATCGCTGCGTGGCGACGAAGACCTGGAACGGATCTTCAGCTGGCGCGAGTGGCGCAAGGTCTCGCAGAGTCTGACGCTGCAGTACGGCCAGGCCAAGGGCCGTGTGGAACGGATGAATGGCACGCTGCAGGACCGCTTGGTGAAGGAGCTGCGCCTGCGCGGGATCCGCACGATGGACGCAGCCAACGCCTATGCCCCGGCCTTCATGGCCGATTTCAATACCCGCTTCGCCAGGGTGCCACGCAGCGACTTCGACGCACACCGGCCGCTGCGCGGCGACGAGGACCTGGCGCGGATCTTCAGCTGGCGGGAGTGGCGCAAGGTCTCACAGAGTCTGACGCTGCAGTACGCCAAGGTGCTATACCTGCTGGAGGATCTTCCGGAACACCGCCGCCTGATCCATCGCTACATCGAGGTGGCCGAGTATCCGGACGGGCGCATCGAGCTGTGGGCGGATGGCACTTCCCTGCCCTACACCACCTACGACCGGTTCCCGGAGGTCGACCAGGGCGCCATCGTTGAGAACAAGCGCTTGGGTCACGCACTGGCCATTGCGGCCGAGGTGCAGTCGCTGCGCGACAACCGCCGTTTCGGCGCGCCCTCCCGCACCTTCCACGGCGAGCCCCCGCGGCCCGCAACGGTACCGCTGAACGTCAAGCGACAGCGGCTGGTGAATTGGCTCGATCTGGAGCGGGCGATGCAACATCACCCTCTTTCCCCCGCATTGAACGACGATTCAGCAGAGGGGGTCCTCCGAAGCCGCCCACCGCATAGTGGCGCCTTACGACTGTGAATTCAACCGGTCAACGCAACGGTCTGATGGAATCGTTCAGCGGGTGTGTCGAAGTTTAATGTCTTTCGCGGCCGTTCATTGAGTTGCCTCGCTATGCCGTTGAGCTTTGCCTGGGAATAGACGGAGAGATCAGTGCCCTTTGGGAGGTACTGCCTCAAGAGGCCATTTGTGTTCTCGTTGGAACCGCGTTGCCAGGGATGTTGAGGGTCGCAGAAGTAGACCTTGATGTCGGTCGAGACAGTGAAGCGCTTGTGATCGGCGAGTTCTTTGCCGCGATCCCACGTCAGGGATTTGTACAGTTCTTGTGGCAGCTTTCCAGCATGTTTGATCAGCGCGTTGACGACCGTCTCTGTGTCTTTGCTGGAGACCTTGAGCAGCATCACGAACCTCGTCTGACGCTCGACCAAGGTCACGATCTGGCTGTTGGCACTGCCGAAGAGCAAGTCTCCTTCCCAGTGGCCTGGTATCGCGCGGTCTTCAACGTTCGCAGGCCGCTCGCCTATTGAAACGGCATCACGGATTCTTCCTCGCTCGTCGGTCTTCGCCGAGTAATTCCGTGCGTGACGCATGATCCGGCACCGCCTCAGATGTGCAACCAACTCCTTCTTTAGGGCACCGCGGGCCTGGACATAGAGGCTACGGTAGATGGTCTCGTGTGACACCTGGTAGTCCTTGTTGACCGCATAGTCATGCTTGAGCCAGCCAGCAATCTGTTCCGGAGACCATCGCATCTTCAGTTTGGCCGCCACAACCTGTGCCAGCGTAGGATTTCTGACGAGCTTACAGGTCTTCGGACGGAGCGCGCGAACCCAGGCGCGCTCTTCGGCTTGACTTGCACGATAGCATTGGCTGCCGCCATTGCGCCGCAACTCCCGGCTAATCGTCGATGGGGCGCGTCCGAGCCGGCAGGCGATTGATCGCACCGACAGCCCCGCCACTACCGAGCGAGAGATTTCTTCCCGTTCGGCGAGGGTCAGGGCAAGCCTGGAACGGTGTCGCGGTGACGGTTGAATGCCGCCGGACTTCGCCAGGATCCCTTGTACTGATGAATGGTACCGATCAAACAGCCGGGCGATCTGGTGAAGCGTGTCCCCTTTTCGCCACCGCCCCCACATTAGTGCCTTCTGAGCCTCGGTGTAGTAAATCCGGCGCCTTTGTTTCATTTGCAGCACCTCCACTGCTTACGCAGCGTCTAGTGTTGCATCGACCCATTGAATCCACGACCCTTCTGGGTCATTGGGCTACCACCTCGTCAATGACAGATATTGGTCGGGATGCCGTCGCTGGGGCGTTTGCTAGCGGCGACAGCTTAGCGAGTCCCACAGGACCGCTTGCCGAGCGGATGGCAACCAAGTGCGTATCTGATTTCAACTGCCTTTATATCTGGTGTGTGGAAAACGATACATGACCCAGAAGCAACTGTGTGGCGCGCAAATTCTTGGTGCGGCGGTAGATCAATGCGACTTTGGTGCGTCGCATGTTGTGTGTGCCGTAAGCTGTATCGTCAAGGCCGATGGAGGCAACCCAGCCATGGGCTAATCGAGAATACTGCCTGGTGGACAGGTGCGGCGATGAAAGCAGTCTGCTGGGGAATAGGAAGTTCGTTGGCTTCAATCCTCGATCCTTGATCCAAGCTTCCACGCTCTCACGAGTCGGGGCGGTGATCTCGAACTGAACGGGTCGCTGAGTCTTCTGTTGCAGTACCGTCGCTCGCATGGCCACTTGGTTACCATGGCAGATGTCTTGCACGCGAAGACGAGTCAAGTCGCACGCTCGCAGCTTGCTATCAATTGCGAGATTAAACATAGCTAGATCGCGGATGTTTGCAGACATCTGCAGTCTCGTGCGAATAGCCCAGACCTCGCTGATTTTCAATGGCGGCTTTTGTCCGGTAAGCCCTTATTCCACGGCACACGATAGCGAACAGACGAATTCACTAATTCCATGACGATCTCCTTTCAGACGAAGGCTGCGCTTGGGGTCAAGTACACGTGGAAACGCCACAGCTCTCATATTTTTTTATATCGCCATCGAAAAATTTAACTTCTACGGCTGGTCCTGACGCGTCAAACTTAGTACTCCAATTTCAACTAACTTTGGTGGCGGGCGAGCTGCCGCCGAACAATTGGGGTTCGCGATGACGATTCGTCGTACGTTGGCGGGGGCCGCGTGTGCGGCTTTTTTAGCACTTGTCACGTGGGGCGGGCAGTGCAACGCACAGGTTTCTACCGAAGAGGCGAACGCGAGCAATAATCCGCTCAACCCCGCTCCGTCGCTCAATTTGCAAAATTACTACACGCCACGCTTGTTTGGGAGCGACGCCCATACCAATGACTTTCTGCTCCGGGGTACGCTGCCTATTCTTCCCCGCGGCTTAGTCGGGGTGCCGCAAATCCTGCGTGTAACCGCACCGTTGAGCACCCGCCCTCGATCGGATGGCACATACGATACGGGGCTTGGCGACATCAATCTGTTCGATATATTTCTGCTCAAGCAAACTGGCGTGCAAGTTGGCGTGGGACCGTTGCTGACCATGCCCACTGCCACGGATGCGAGCTTGGGGACCGGGAAATGGCAGGCGGGCGTCGCAGCGGTGATCGTCGATCCGACACCTGCCCGGTTGATTGGCGCATTGATCCAGTGGCAACATTCTTTCGCTGGGCAAAGCAGCCGACCTGCGGTGCAAGGCTTGACTGTCCAGCCATTTGGCATCTTTAACCTTCCAGGTGGTTGGTACATTCGGTCCACCGGCGTGTGGAGCTTCGACCTCCAACGTGGGAGTTATTACATCCCAATCGGCATGGGGGCAGGCAAGGCATGGAAAGAGGGGAAAACTATCTTCAACGCCTTTATCGAACCCCAGTACACGGTGGCACACGACGGCAATGGCGTTCCCCAGTGGACCGTGTTTGCAGGCCTGAACATGACATTCGGGAGGTAGGGCATGAGCTCGCCAGCTGACCACCCGTCCAATATGGAGCGCAGAACGTGATGACGAGAATGACAAAGATGGTGCTCGGCACCCTCATCCTGATACTGTCCTTGCATTCGTCGTGGGCCGCTCCGCCAGCCGCAAAGGGGCCGAATCGAGAGCTTGCAGAACGCATGATGGAGAGGCGTGCCGTTGAGGCGGTTCTCTGGGGCATGCCAGCGGTCAACTTCCAGTTGATGCTGGACGCATTCCAAAGGCTTGGCGGAGCGTCTAACCAGGTCGCGTACTGGTCCCGACCGCTAAATTGGAAGAACCAAACACTCACACCCAATCCGGATACGATCTATCTCATGCCGTTTTACGATGTACGGCAAGGGCCCATGGTTCTTGAAATTCCGCCGGCCGAGGATGGCTCAATCACCGGAAGTATCGACGATGCGTGGCAAAACGCGCTCGAGGACGTGGGTCCGGCCGGCGCGGACAAGGGCAACGGTGGCAAATACCTCATCATGCCACCCGATTACAAAGAGGCCGTTCCCGACGGCTACCGGCCCGTTCGGTCCGATACGTATCGTGGCTTTGCCATTCTTCGCTCGAATTTGCAATCGGGCAGCGATGCCGACATCGAGAAGGCAGTTACGTATGGAAAGCGCATCAAGTTCTACCCATTGTCTTCTGCCCACGAGCAGACCAAGTTCGTCGATGCCTATGATCAGGTCTTCGATTCAACCATCCCCTACGATGCGACATATTTCGACGCACTTGACCGCTTCGTGCAGGCCGAACCTTGGCTGACGCGCGATAAAGTGATGATCGACATCCTGACATCGATTGGCATTCGGCAAGGCAAGCGTTTCACCCCTGACGCGAAGGCGAATGCCATCCTTGCGTCGGCAGCGCGAGAAGCACGCGCGTACATTGATGTCCAATACGAGAAGGTCTTCATTCCGCCATTCAACGAAGGCACGCATTGGGCTTTGCCGGCGTCTTCCGAAGTTGCCGAAGGGATGCCGAACTTTTTTGCGAAGCCGGATAGTTATCCTATAGATGGGCGCGCTATTACGTACTCGATGGCCTACTTCAGCGCGAAGCGGATCGGAACAGGCCAGTTCTATCTGATGACTATCAAGGACAAGAATGGAAACAGGCTCGATGGCCGGAAATCCTATCGGCTGACCGTACCGGCAAACGCGCCGGTCAAACTCTATTGGTCAGCCACGGTCTACGATGGACGCACCCACGCGCTGATTCGCAAAATGCGCTGGGCGAGCCGCTCCTCTACGACCCCTGGCCTGCGTTCAAACGCTGATGGTTCTGTCGACATCTATTTCGGGCCGACTCCACCCGCGGGCAAGGAAATCAACTGGATTCCCACGAGCCGGGCCGGACGTTTCGAGGTGCTTTTCCGGCTGTATGGGCCTGAAAAACCGTTCTTCGACAAGACGTGGAAGTTACCGGATCTCGAAGTGGTCAATTAAGGGGCCCGTCCACTCGGCACAAGGATCAATGGCTCCTGTTGAGACGTCCACGACGGCCTGTGTATTGTAAGGTGGCGATGGAGCAGCGGCGGCGACTGTCCGACGCAGAGTCGGGTGTAGAGGTTAAATACGGCGGCGCCATGTGGAATCAGCCAGTTGTGATGGACCGCTATCGATCCCTTAGCGGACGATGGGGAGATCCGCACGGCTTACACCGGTACGAAGGCTCATGTCGGCCGGCGGTGCGCGTCGCGCTACCAGTTGTATTTGGCACCGATCGCCGCTTTGCCCCCTAGATAGCCGCCGGAACCCGTTTCGACGCCGGCGCTGCCCCATACCGACGTCCGCCGTGTGATATTCCCTTGGACGCCCGCTTTCACTTCGTAGCGGTTTGCCGGCAAGGCATCGCGCACCACATCGCTATTGAATTGCAGCGTCTGGGACCCGGGACCGTGCCACCAGTTGACATAGACTTGCGTGCGGCCGCTATCGCGAATCAGGAACGAGTATCCGCCCTCGAGCGAGCCGGTGAAGGTGTGGGAGCGATATGACTCGGATGGCAGGCCGTCACCCATCACCGTGTTGGTTTGCGTGCCCAGGAGCAGCCAGGTATCGACATAGGGACCGGAAAGGATGTCGGGACGGCCGTACCATGTGCCATAGATGCCGCCCTGATAACCGTCAACGGTGCCACGCGCGCCAATGGTGCCATTGTCGGTGCGGCTGGATGTACTGCCGTATAGGCCCATGACACCGAGGCGGATGCTGCCGTCTTTCCCATCGGCGAATCGCAGCACGTCGCTACCAGCGTGGACGATGTAGCCGGTATTGGCGCCGTGCAAGTCATTCGCCCCGTCGTGGTGGCTGGTGGCTCCCATCGCGCGCGCCCATGCCGACGAGTCGCCGGGATGGTCCGAGTCGGGGTCGCGCAGCCCCGGTGCTTGGCCCTGGCGTTCATGCAGGGTATGGACGGGCATTGTCGCGGCGGCCTGCCTGTTGCCGAGATAGGCGCCGACTTCGGGGCGGTAAGCGGGGGCGGCTGGGAGAGTGTCCGATACCGTGGGTAGGGTGGTGTCCTGCGGCGCACCAGGATTCAACGGGTCCTCCGGCACCGCCGGGTGTGTATCCACAGGCGTGGTGTTGCCGGCTTCTGTCCGAGAGATCAGGTACCAGTCCTCGGCGATGCCCCCATTGCCGCCACGCGCCAGTAGATAGTCGTAGGCGCCAACTGCCAACGAGCCAATGCCCTGCCGGTATCCGTCCGAAGCCGGGTCCAGATGAAATGCGCCATCGGCCGTGGTGGCGCCGTCGCGCGTTTCCACGACGCGGATGCCCTGGTTGGTCAATGCGCCACCGCCGCCCGCCGACTTCACGACAAGTCCGGTCTGACCCGTGCCGTCGCCGCCCTCCAGCACAAGCCTGTCGGTGGGAGAGTCGTCGTCGCCCATTACCGTACGGATCACGATGCGACCATCGTCGCCAGCGTAGCCGTCCCGAACGATCAGGGTGTTGCCAGGTATGCTGGTGGATGGGCCCGCCAAGATCACGATCCCGCCGTTGGTGGCGCCACCTGCCAGCGTCAAGGTGCCGGTGCCGCCGACACTGACGTTGTCCATCTGCACGGTCCCGCGGATGTCGGTGCCGCTTTCGGCGACCACGCTGGTGCTGCCCTCGCCGCGCAGGATGCCTCCTTCATCGACGTGAATCCGTCCGGCGAAGTCCAGCGAACTGCCGTGCGTCAGCGTCAGCGTTGCGGCGTCTGTGACGTGGAACTGGTTGTCGGCTGCAGTGTTGCCACGGAGGAAGGCGATTTGTCCATCGAACACGCTCTGTCCTGCGGCGGCACTAGCCCGCACGTTCACGGTGTCGTTGCCGGAAGCCATGTTGACTGTGGTGTCGCGCAGCGTCGCGTCCGCGATATTGAGGGTGTCATTGCCGGCCCCAAGGTCGATGGTCGTCCGCCCTGTCGTGCCCAGCACCGTTTGCTTGTTAAGGTCGATGGTGTCGTCGCCGGCGCCCATGCGTACGGCTGCCGCCGTGGCGGTTCCGACCGCATGCAATGTGGTGCCGTGTAGCGTAAGAATGTCGTTGCCGGCGCCCATATCGATGGAGGCGCCCTCGGTCAGGTCGATGCCCGGGCCGCTGGAGGGATCCGCATGCGCCACGAGGGTGTCGTTGCCGCTAAACATGTCGACGGTGCCTCCCAGTAGCCTAGCGCCGTCTGCGAGGATCATCGTGTCGTTGTACTGGCCGAAGGAAAAGTTGATGCCCGAGGCTGTCGAACCTTCTCGGAGTTCCACGAGGTCGTCGGGGTTGTCATGGGCGGAGCTGTCATTCTGGCTGCCCGTCAGGTGCGCGCTCCATTTGTCGCCCGTCTGCGTCTCGTACATCTTGACCATGTTGCCCTTTGCATGGCCGACGATACTGACACCGGGCAGCACGATAAACTGGTCCGCGCCCTTGCCCAGCTCGACATAGCCCACAGCCTGGCCGTTCTCGTCCGCATAGACGGTGTCATCGCCGTCACGGGTGGAGAAGTACCCGCCGTTGAAGATGATGTTCGAGAGATTGAAGCGATCGTGGGTGTACGGGTCGAGGCGGAACCCGCCCGAGGTGACCATCACATGGGCGTTCGTGCCGAGCAGGTAGTTCGATCCGTTATTGCTGTAGTTGCCGTTGTTGGTGAACATGATGTAGTTCTTGCCCCACGGCGTGCTGGAGGTACCGCGCAGGGCGACTTCGAGCGTGGCGTTGTCGCCGATGATGAGCTGGTAGGGGGGATTCTTTATGTTCGGGTTGTACAACAGGATATTGGCTGCGGATTTTGCGGGGTCTGACAGGATGTTGGGGGTGACGTCGCCACCGCCGCCGGTGATCTTGCCGGTCACGCCGTCGAGCACGATGATCCGGCCGGTATTGCGGTAGTAGCCCCCGGCGAAGTTCAGTTCGCCGCCGTTCTCGCGGAACACGTTGTCACCGCGAATCTGCGCAGCGAAGTTGCCGTAGGTGCCCGTAGCGTTGGGAACCCATGTCTTGTCTCCCTGCCCGCCCAGGTAGGTCTGATAGGTGCCGTTGTCGTAGTAATAGGTCCCAAGCTCCTGCCACGACGGCAGTGCGGCATGCGCCACCGGTGCTGCGGCAATCAGCATGGCACCCGTGAGCAACGACGTGGCCTTGCTATGCGACGTGGCGATTTCGCTGACGGCGACCCATGTGTTAAGGGCCGCATTCCAGACGGTATGGAAGATCTTGTTCATGGCTTCTCCCTCGATGCAGTGATTGGGAACACTGAAAGTATGGAAATCGCCGGAAGCCGCCAAAATAAGGGAACCACGATTTTCTTGTCAGGAAACCACTACACTCCCTTCACCACGCCGCGCGTGCCGGGTCACCTAACGGAGTGTCGAATGGGCCGCATTGTTATTGCTGATCCACATCCCCTGATACGGCAGGGCGCCCGTTTGCTGCTCGAGCGAGCGGGGCACGAGGTACTCGCGGAAACCGCCGATGGACTCGATGCCATCCGTCACGTTCGCCAGTTACAGGCAGAGATCCTCATCCTGGAGCTCCGTCTCCACCGCCTGAATGGCCTGGAGGTACTACGCCGCCTGCGGCATTACGCCAGCGCGGTACATAGCCTGGTTTACAGCGCGATCGACAGTGCGGCTTCCATTGCGCTGGCCACGGAAGCCGGCGCCGCCGGCTTTGTCAGCAAAGCCGGCGCGCCCGAAGAACTTGTCGCAGGCGTGCGGGCGCTCGGTTTGCGTCGAACTTACTTCCCGATGTCGGAATCTGCCGGCGCGGCGCCATCCCCGGAAGCCGAGCGTTTGCTCGCGTTGTCTCCTCGCGAACTGACCGTGATGCGCTACCTGGCGGAGGGCATGCGCATGACCGAGATCGCGGAACGGTTGCTGCTAAGCGATCGAACCATCGGTACCTACAAGACGCGGTTGATGAAGAAGCTGAACGTGCGCACACTGATCGAACTCGGCGAACTCGTGCGGCGCTATGAAACTGGTGAAGCGGCAGGACAGGTCAGTGGTGGCGACATGTCATCGTCAGGGGGAATGGAAATGCGCAGCGTGGTCGATGCGTTGCCGGTGCCTGCGACGCTGCGTGATAGCGCAGGACGTGTGCTCTATGCGAACGATCGGGCGCGTCTCGCGGCGGGAGAACATGCGGAACTGACGGGAACCTCGCTCGAGGAAGTGCTTGCCCAGTTCAGCAACGATGCGCGCCAGTCGGAACTTCTAACCCGGCGTTTCACGGAAGCGGTGAAGCACGATGCTGCATACGGTCTGGAGTGGGGAGGCATCCGCGACGACGGCAGAGTATTCCTTGCCCACCATTGGGGTGCTCCTGTCCACAACGCCGATGGCGAGAGGGTCGCCATGTTATGTGGAACCATCGATGTTACGCCGCGCGAAGCGTTGTTTGTCACGCTGCGCGACGAAGCCGCTCGGGCCACGGCATTCGACGCAGCGAGGCATACCCTTCTGCTTGATCATTACGGGGCGCTTTCGCGGACCGCTGACATATTGACAGAAATCTTCAACGTGGATGCAGCTGCAACGGCTGCGGTGCAAGCAGAAAGCGCAGGGGCGCTGTGGGCGAGGTTTCGTGAACAGCTCGACGATGCCCGGAAACTGCTGACCATGCAGAAAGAGGCGCCGGCCCTGTCGCAGGTGTGCCTGGACACGGAAACACAGGCGATTGTCAAGGATTGGCATGATCGGGGGAAGCCAAGCCCGGTGCTCGAGTGGCAGGCTGAAGGGGCGGTGCGCCTGCCGGTCTGGGTAAATCGCACGCTCTACAGAGAGCTGGTCCGAAGCGCCCTCAATACAGTCTCTATGCGCACCGAGGCTTCGCTACGGGTGACCCTTCAGGCCACGGTCCGCAGTACCGGGTTGCTGGCCGTACAACTGGCCATCGCGGGTCAAAAGATATCGGATCGGCGGGACGAGAGGTACGCCGTCGACGCGTCCGGGATGGCAAGCTGCGAAGCTTTTGCACGCGAGTTCGGGGCGCGGCTACAGATCGAACATATCCCGGCGCGCATTGTCCGGCTCTCCTTCGAGGCGCCCCGCACTTCGGGGGCAGTTCAGGAAGGTAGCTAGATCACCACTCATATTTGGCCGTTGCCAGCACGACACGAAACTTTGGCAAGCTCCTCGGTAGGGAGATGGCGTCTAGCCCCCGCCGGTCCATGGCCACGAATCTGGGTGAGAGTCTCAATGTCCGCTGCGGCCCGTCTCCGCCGTCGCTCTCTCCGTGACGGTCGCCCTGGCGACAGAGGCAAATTCCGCCCATTCGCGGTCTGCCGGTTCGCCCGTGAACTACCATTCCGCGTCGGGATAGTGAGCGGGCCCCGCTCTAATGGACAGGTTCGCGGGTTATTGAACCGCCCCGGCTTTCGTGGAGGCTGGTTGGTTTAAGTCAGGCCGTGGCGGCCTGTTCGGTAAGTTGCCGATAATACGTTGCTTCGGCCTCGGCCGGCGGCACGTACCCGATGGAGCCGAGCAGCCGGTGATGGTTGAACCAGGACACCCATTCCAGCGTTGCCAGCTCAAGCGATTCCCGGGTCCTCCACGGAGCACGGCGGTGAATCAACTCGGCCTTGTACAGGCCGTTGATCGTCTCGGCCAGCGCATTATCGTAGCTGTCGCCCCTGCTGCCCACTGAAGGCTCGATGCCGGCTTCGCCCAGGCGTTCGCTATAGCGAATCGATACGTATTGCGAACCCCTGTCGCTATGGTGGATCAAGGCATTCTCCGGTTCAGGCTGCCGGGCGTACAGTGCCTGCTCCAGGGCATCGAGCACGAAATCGGTGTTCATGGAACTGCTGACCCGCCAACCAACGATGCGCCGGGTGAACACGTCGATGACGAAGGCCACGTACAGCCAGCCCTGCCAGGTCGAGACGTAGGTGAAATCGGAAACCCAAAGCTGATTGGGTCGGTCGGCCTTGAACTGTCGATTGACGCGATCAAGCGGACACGGCGCTCGCGTATCGCTTGTGGTCGTGCGCACCACCTTGCCGCGGACGACACCGCGCAGCCCTCGGCGGCGCATGAGCCGCTCGACGGTGCAACGGGCCACCGGAATGCCATCACGGTTCAATTGCTTCCAGACCTTGTCGGCGCATAGACCTGCATGTTGGCTTGCCAGACGCGCTCGACATGCGCGATCAGAACATCGTCACGCCGGGCTCTGGCACTGCGCAGGGCGGGATTGCACCGCTGCGCCGCGTAACGCCAATAGCCCGACGGGGCGATCCGCAGCACCTTGCAGATCGGCTCGACCCCGAAGCTGTCGCGGTACTTGTCGATGAAGGCTCTCATCACTTCAATCGGCGGTCGAGCTCCGCCTGAGCGAAAAACGCGCTGGCCAGCTTCAGGATCTCATTGGCCTTGCGCAGTTCCTTGACTTCACGCTCCAGCGCAGCAGACTGCCTGGACCTTAGCCTGGTAGTCCCCATCCTCAAAGTGATGGAGCCGGCCGACCCCTCTGATGACGTCTTAGTGCTCGCTCGCGACGAGTCGCCTGTCACGAGGCCGTTTGCGGCGGACTTGATCGTCATGTACGCAATCGACTTGCCAACTCACTTCCGTTTCGTTACCTATCGAGAACTCACGGACGCCTCGATTTCAGAGGAAGAGTTGCATGCAGTTGCCCTTCGCAATTTGCCTATGCGATTACCCGAGATTGAGTTTCATGGCGAGGCGCCTCGCTACATGGTCACCGCAGGGGGGAGTTTTGAGGCGACGTTGTTGCTCTTGGGATCATTATGGGAGCAGGTCGAGGAACAGATGCCTGGCGAAATTCTCGCTGCAGTTCCCGCGCGCGATCTGTTGTTCGTGTCGGCTTCTGGATGGGAAGGCGCACTGCCATTCATGCAGGACATGACTAGTAGAGATTTTCCTGAGAAGAGGTACGCGCTGTCGACATGCGTGCTCGCTCGTCGTGACGGAGAGTGGGTCCCTCACGCTCTTGCGGCTTAGTTTGCCGGTTGCCTAATAGAGCGGGCTTCCGTCGCAGCCCACAAGGAATCATTCAGGTATGCTTGTTGCCATGCGGCCAGACACAGAATCAAAGGGACAATGGAACAGGCAATGACCGTACAAACCAAGTCCGAAGCAATCAATCGTGCCATCCAACTTGCTGCAGCCAAGGGCTACCAGGTGAAGGAAATCAGTGATGGCTATTCGGGGGCCGAGCAGGTTGTCTATATGGCCGGACGACTCACGGGGTCATTGCGCGCCGAGATTGAAACTGGGATTCCGGAACTACGGTACGGGAAGTCTGAACGAACACCTCAAAATCCGCGGATGAGGGTTTTATCTCCACCGCACCCATCGTCGGCCTGTCCTTTCCGGCCTAGGGCTGCAGGGCTGCACCCGGCCAAGAGCAGACATTGACGATAGAATCTCGAGCGTCTGTTTTGTAGTCACGAGCTGACTCTGACCACAACCATTGGGTCGCTTCGTGAACAAAAAAAATAGAACGGTGTGGGGGCTGCTTCTGGTGTCCGTAATCTTATGGGGAGTACGAGTTTCATTTCCGATGAGTACGATCTGCTTTCGGCCTCCAAGGCAGCCTTGAACTCCATGACCGTATCGCCAGCAAAGGCGGCAGCGGCCGACGGGGTTACCGTCAATGCCGTCTCTCCCGGCACGATACATAGTGCCGACCTCAACAGCCGGTTCCGTGAAGTCGACGTAGATCGTGGCCTGGCAGTTAAGGATGCGCCCTGTGAGATCATCGAGCACGCAGTCCTGCCAATGCTTGCGGCGCAGGTGCCGGTCGGCCGGGTTGGCCGACTCGACGAGATCACGGGCACCATCGCCTTTCTTGCGAGTCCACTTGCGGGATACACGACGGGCATGAGTCTGCGAGTCGATGGCGGCCTGTCGCCCCGTCTATGAACCACTCCTGATGGTTTGCCACCATACGCCCTACAGCCCGCTGAACCAGTTATACCCCTGGTCCTCCCAATACCCACCGGGATTCTCGTTGGTGACAAACAACGCCGCCACGTGCTTGGGGCTCTTGAAGCCGAGCTTGGTCGGCACCCGTACCTTCAGCGGATACCCGTACCTGGGCGGCAGCGGATCGCTGCCGTAGTCCAGCGCCAGGATGGTTTGCGGATGCAGCGCCGAGGCCATGTCGAGGCTGGAGTAATAACGGTCTGCGCATTTGAAGCCCACATAACGTGCCGACAGGTCCGCGCCCACGTGCTGCAGGAACGTCTTCAGTGGCACGCCTGACCATTCCCCAATGGCGCTCCAGCCCTCGATGCAGACATGGCGCGTGATCTGCCCCGCCTGCGGCAGTTTGCGCAGCATCTCCAGCGACCACGGCTGCTTGTCTCGGACGCGTCCGGAGACCTCCAGTCGATAGTCGCTGCCGTCGATGTCCGGCACGTCGTACTCGGGATAGAACGCGTTGAAAGGGAATGGATTGGTGATTTGCGCACGCGTGTAGGTGGGCGCCAGCCGCGTGCCGCTGAACAGCCATCCCTGCACGCGGTCGTTCCAGCGCGACATCGCCCACAGGACCTTGTCCACGCTGTCCCTATCCTGCAACGTGCAGCCGGACAACATCGCCACCGCACCCAGCGATAGCGACGAGCGAAGGAACATGCGGCGTTGCAAGCGGACCAGTTGCGGACGAAAATCGGCCTCGGCGATGCCTTCCGGCAAAGCGCGACGAGGCAACTGTTGTGGCGGGTGATGCAACCCCTCCGGGGCTTCGGCTTCCATCCGCTTCTTGTCCCTTGGATCTTGACTCATGATTGATGCGCACTCCGGTGAGTGTCGCGACCGGTCACCATCGACACCAGTGTCCGGGGGAACATGAACACCAGGACCAAGTGCACGACGACAAAGGCCACGATGGCTGCCATCGCGACGAAATGGACCACGCGCGCCCTGTCATAGCCGCCCATCAGCGCCGTGAGCCATTGCAACTGCACCGGCTTCCAGATAGCCAGCCCGGACAGCACCACCACGACGCCGACCAGCAGCACGCCCACATAGAGCAGTCGCTGCACCGCGTTGTACTCGCCGCTGTCATGCGACAGGCGAAAGCGCAATGCCAGCGCCCCGTCGCGCAGGATGGCGCGCGGATGCAGCGGCAAGAGCCGGCGCCGCAAGTGGCCACTGGCCAGCGCGCAAGCCAGGTAGACCAGCCCGTTGGTCACCAGCAGCCACATCACCGCCAGGTGCCACGCGATGGCGCCGCCCAGCCACCCGCCAAGTGTCAGCCGCGCGGGAAACGAAAACGGGAAGATTGGCGACGCGTTGTAGATGGCCCAGCCGCTGGACGCCATGCAGACGATGGCGATCGCGTTGAGCCAGTGCGTGATGCGAACAAAGCGCGGATGAATGATGACTCGCATGGTTGACAACACCTTTACATCGGCGGCACGACCCCGTTCTTTCCCGCGGAGATCGCACGAGCGGCCAGCGAGCCATCGGGCTGCTTGCTGGCAAACAGCACCACGTTCGTGCCGGCCTTCAGTTGCGAGCGGTCACCCGGTTCCAGCTTGACGATGGGCACGTCGGTCGGCACGACGATATTCTTCTCGCCGCCCTTGTACTTGACCGTAATCGTGCGGCCATTGCTGACCAGCACGTTGCCGACCGTGCCGTTGGTCATCGAACTGTTGTTGCCCAGATCCCACGGACGGTGGCCATCGCCGGTGCCCGCCATGCTCGGCGGGAACACATGGACCTCCAGCGCCTTGAGGCTACCGTCGGCCTGCGGCACGGCCGCCGTGCCAATATAGCTGCCCGGCGCGATGTCCTTCGGATCGGCGTTTTCCACCACGCGCACCACCGTCTCCTTGTTCAGCTGCACGTCGACGTCCTGGCCGGCGCGGGTATGGACCTTCATCTGGTCCCCGCTGACGGCCGTGATCTTGCCGCGCAGCGCGGTGATTGGGGCGGATTGCGCCTGCGCCGGCAGCGCGACGGCGAAGGATGCAACGATGGCGGACGATACGGCGCCGACTACGAACGAGCGTTGAAGGAATGACATGGATGGACTCCCGAGAAGAGACATTGGTAGGCCGGGATGTCGCCCCATGGGGCGCGACAGAATAGCTTTAACCCGGATGAACATCGACCAGCACCGTGATTTGAGGCGCTTGCTACAGAAAATCATCCTGCATGTAGGATCCATTGAAGTTCGGCTCCCTGACCGCATGATCGACCCATTCCCGCTGGCGTCAGGGCTCCTGCCGATGCCCAGCGCCGGCATCCAATTTGTCCCCGGGTAACCGCCTGACCGAAACATAGAACACAGGGATCAACAGCAGCCCGAGTACGGTTGCCGCGAGCATGCCGCCGATGACGCCGATGCCGAGTCCATGGCGAGACACTGCGCCGGCACCGGTCGATACCACGAGTGGGAGCACACCGAGGATGAACGCCATCGAGGTCATCAGGATCGGACGCAGCCGCAACCTCGCGGCGGCGGCTACAGCTTCGTAGATGCTCAGTCCGCGCGCCTGTCCCTCGATCGCGAATTCGACGGTCAGGATCGCGTTCCTCGCGGCGAGGCCGATATCCGTGACCAGGCCGATCTTGAAATAGATGTCTAGGCAGGCTGTTCGACTTCATTTCGCAGCGCCGCCCCCATTGCGTCGAACATGGCAGCCGATACCTCGTTACCCGCCTCTTGCCGATTGAGGACGGAGGTCCAAACGCTACCGGTGCGTTCGATCAGCACGGGTGGCGAAAACGGATCTGGTGCCATGGGCTCCCCAAAATGACGTATGCTTAGTATACCCTGTATACACAGTATGCACAGATCTGGGAGAAGTCAATGCCTACTGAGGGCGCAGCGAACAACACACGGGCTCAGCGCGGCAAGCTGACGCTGGAAGCGATTGCGAGCAAGTATCACGAGCGTCTGCGGACACCCGCGGCATTTAGCGACTCACTGAGCGAGGCGCTGGTCGTGCCCGCGCTGCGCGAAGCGATCGTGGAGGGGGTGCTGCCGCCGGGCAGTCAGCTGTCGGAGGTACAGATTGCCAAGCAGCTCAATGTGAGCCGCACGCCCATGCGCGAAGCGTTCGTCCAGCTGGAGCGCGAAGGCCTCGCGACGATACTGCCGCGCGTCGGCGCGCACGTACGTACCGTCACGCGCCGGGATGTTGAGGAAATCTATACAGTGCGGGCAGCGCTGGAGTGCCTCGCGGTGCAGGAAGCCGCGGCGCGCATCACGCCTCTGTGAGCGGCTCAGCTCGATGACGTCCTGACGGCGATGCAGGTGGCACTGGATGCAGGGGATGCGACAGGCTACGTGGACGCGCTTGATCGCTTCTACACCATCATCATGGCGATTGCCGATAACCGCGCACTGCAGGAAACCCATCTGGGCCTGATGGGACCCGTCCGACGGCTGCGCCGCATCGCCATGGTTCGTGGGGGACGCATGCGCCTCGTTCAACCAGTCCGTGCGTATTCGCGACGCGATCGTTCATCAGTCAGCCGACGTCCAGGAACTGATGCGCGAGCAACTACGCGGCGGCGCTGGATGTATTGGAGCGAGCGGCTGATTGAAGGAGTGGCGAGACACGCGCGAGCAAACTGGCCCTCCCTTCCTCAGAAAGGAGAGGATCATGGAGACGTCGAGTTCACCTGCCACGCCGCGGGTCCGGTGGAACAAGGGTAAGCTCACAGGACAAAAGCCACCGCTGAAGCTCTGCGAGATCTGGGCGATTCGCACAACGCTGCAAATGTCGTCGAACCATTGTGAGCTCGCGCTGTTCAATCTCGTGATCGACAGCAAGCTTCGAGCACGCGATCTCACGAGGCTACGCGTGCGAGACGTTTGTCAAGGCAGCCGCGTCGGTGCTCGAGCGATGGTTATCTAGCAGAAGACGCACAGGCCGGTCCAGTCGAGATTACGGAGCAGACCCGTTCAAGTCTTGAGGCATGGATCGCCGACCGCGGATTGCCTTCATCCGACCCCTCGTTTCCAAATCGGAACCACGCTTCGGCCCCTGTCAACTCGTCAGTACGCCAGGATCGTGCATCGCTGGATTGCGTAATTGGCTTAGACGACACCGCGTACGGCACCCACACTATGCGGCGAACCAAAGCATCGCTCATCTACCGTCGCACTAAGAACCCTCGAGCATCAATTGTTGCTTGGCCACGCGAAGCTGGAAAGCAATTTTTGTCTTCCCGTTACATAGCGGGGTCGATACTCGGATGTGCTCATCGCCCTCCACAGCAGTCGTTCGCCACCCTTCAACCGGGAATGAGACGTTCTGCCTTCAGTCGCTCGAAAAGATCGAAGAACGCATCTGGCGTACCTTGGTAATCGAGGAAACCGGCCTTGCGGCTTTTAGTCATGTCCGTCACGACTTCCATTGGACGTCCGAGATCGGCGTCGGTGTGCCACCACGAAGCAAGCCGGTAGATGTCCGGCTCCGCCAACCCGTACTTGGCGGCAACCTCGCGCCATTGATCAGTGGCATCCTGCATCCGACCCTCGAGTGGTCGCACGATGCCGTCGAACGGCGCCGCTTCGATGCCGAAATAACCGGCCAGTTCCCCCCACATCGTCTTCCAGCGGAACACGTCGCCGTTTACCACATTGAAATCTTCGTTTCGCGCCGCTTCGCTCGTCGACGCCCATTCAAGATGCCGTGCAAGAAGGCGGGCATCGGTCATGTCCGTGAGGCCGTTCCACTGCGCAGCGGACCCTGGAAACACGAAAGGCCGCCCAGCATGCCGACACAGCGTCGCGTAGACGGCGAGAGTCTGCCCCATGTTCATCGCGTTGCCGGGCGCAAAGCCGATGACCGTGTGCGGGCGATGCACGCTCCATGTAAAGCCGTCGCGCGCCGCCGCGTCGAAGAGCCGGTCCTCCTGCTCGTAATAGAAATTCTCGACCGGCTGACGTCCCTGCGATTCCCGAAACGGCGTATCCGGAACGGCACCAGACGCATAGGTTTCGAACGGGCCGAGATAGTGCTTCAGCCCGGTCACCAGCGCCACATGTTCGAGCTTTGCGCGTCGGCCCAGCGAATCGAGGACGTTGCGGACCATCGCGCCGTTGACGCGGATGTTTTCCTTCTCATTCGCCTGCCGCGCCCAGACGGTGAAAAACACGTGGCTAACGTCGACGCTCGCCGTCGCAGCCGCGACGGATTCGGCGGACGCGAGATCGGCCACCACGGACCGGCACCCCGGCACCCCGGCATTAAGTCCGCGCGACAGTCCAAAAACGGTCCAGCCCGCCGACAGCAGACGATCCGCCAAGGCTCGCCCGACAATGCCGCTGGCGCCGACGATGAGTGCTCGATGATTCATTGGTAAGCCTAGTTTGGTCCGTGGCTCGAGCATACTTCAGATCTCAATTCCCATATGCGATAATATTTCTTCATTAGACCGAATTTAGATCATCAATTGGCTACCTTAGCGACCGAACGCCTGAAGGGCATCATTCCGTTCGTCTACGCCGCCGACGCGGGTGGCTTCACGGCTGCGGCAGAGAGGCTGAACCTGACGAGTTCGGCGGTGAGCAAGAGTGTCGCCCGGCTCGAACGGCGGCTCGGCGTCGTGCTGTTCGAGCGGACGACGCGCAGTCTCGCGCTCACCGACGCGGGGCGCGCGTTTCAGGAAACCTGCACGCGCATCCTGACGGAGCTTGCAGAGGCGGAAGCCGTTCTCGCCGCGCAACGGCGCGAGCCGGTCGGCACCGTGCGCGTTGCATTGCCGGCCTCGTTCGGCCGTCTGCGCGTCGTGCCGGTTCTGTCCCGCTTTTCCGCGCAGTATCCGGACGTGCGGCCGCAGTTGTTGTTTGCGGACCGCTTCATCGACCTGGCCGAAGAAGGCGTCGATCTTGCCGTGCGCATCGGAGGGCCGCCGGATGTGCCCTCGTCGCTCGGTCGGCGCTTTCTAGGCCGCGAACGGCTGGTCTTCTGCGTGGCGCCAGTCTATCTCGAGAAAAACGGGATACCGCAGACGATAGACGAACTGCAAAATCATGCCTGTATCGTGTACGGACGGCCCGACGGCACGCAGTCACCTTGGTCGTATGCCCTGGCGGACGGGCAAGTCGGGCAATGCGTCATGCGTCCACGCATCGTGGCAGGCGACGCTGAGGCACAACTCGCATTCGTACGGGCGGGACTTGGCATCGCGCAGCTCGCGACGTGGCTGGTGACGGATGATCTGAAGGCCGGCCGCCTCGTCACTATCCTTGATCAAACCGCAACAGATGGCTTACCGCTCAGCCTGCTATGGCCGGTCGCGCGGCAGTTGACGCCGAAGGTCAATGTGCTGGCACAGATGCTCGAAGCGCATCTGCATATTCGATGAACGAGCTCGTCTGATCTGCCCCATCGCCCTCTCGCTCGGATACTTTCGATCACAAAAGCCACGCGGTCGATCTTCAGTGTTGATTCATGCAACGACACCATCAGATGCATACCCTGCGTCGTGCAAACGAGCTGGGTATTCGAGTCGCTGTCGATGTACTTGCTCACCAGATGCTCAACAAGCGCCAGATGTAGGCTACTCTCCGGCTCGTCAACCACGTCACCCGGCTGTCTGGCGCCTTTCGTCGTCAGCACGCGACGCTTACAGCGTTCATCACGGCCGTTGTCCGCCCCGTAATAAAGGTAACGTCACATTTCTAAAGCGGCTTGCGGTCGGCCGGCTAAGGCAAATTGGCGTTAAATACTTGACAGCGCTACCAGTTTTCCGGCGACAGCTCTTTGCGGCAGGAGCCCGGCAGTGGCTCCACCGGCAGGCACGACACGTTGGGGTATTTATCATGAGCGGACGCAAGCTTGGCCTTATCGTTGTGGCAGTGGCGGCAGCCGCGGCACTTCTCGGAAGCGGCACCGCGGAGGCGCGCGGATTTGGACATGGGTACGGGCATGGGTACCACGGGCATGGGTACGGGTACGGGCACAGGCACTTTGGCGTGGGCGTGTTTGTCGGCCCTGGCTGGGGTCCGGGATGGGGTGGTGGCTGGGGTTATCCGGATTACCCCGGCTACTATCCACCGCCAGCCGTGGTTGCCGTGCCAACGCAGCCGCCGCAGTACATCGAGCAGGGCGCCGACGGCAATCCGATCGTTGCACCAGCCGACCCGGGCCTGGGTGGTGGTTATGGGGGGCCAGCTGGCGGTGCCGGCGGCGCGCCGGTTGCCGGGAACAATGAGAATCCGAATCAGTTCTGGTACCACTGCACGCGGCCGGAAGGCTACTACCCGTATGTGAAGACCTGCCCAGGCGCCTGGGAACAGGTGCCCGCGCATCCTCCGGCCGGGTCCTGAGACAGGGAGGAAACGATCATGAATACGCGTTCCATCGCTTTATTGCTGACCTCCACGCTCGCGCTCGGCGCCTGCGCGGTGCTGCCGTCGGGCCCAAGCGTGATGGCATTACCGGGCACCGGCAAGAATTTCGATCAGTTTCGGTCTGAGGACTACAACTGTCGTCAGTATGCGTTCGGACAGGTGGGTGGCACCACGGCGCAGGACAACGCCAACGCCAGTGCAGTCGGTAGCGCGGCGATCGGTACCGCGCTGGGCGCCGCAGCCGGTGCCGCATTCGGTGGCGGCTCTGGTGCTGCGGTCGGTGCCGGCGTCGGCCTGCTGACGGGTGCCGCGGTTGGTGCGGGCAACTCGTACCAGTCGGGCTACGGCACGCAGCAGCGTTACGACTCGGCGTACACGCAATGCATGTACGCGAGCGGCAATCGTGTGCCGGTGTACGGCACCATGGCATCGCAGATGACACCGCGCCGCGCGGCTGCCGTGCCGCCGCCGAACTACCTGCCGTACTACCCGCCGCCTCCGCCGCCCGGCTATATGCGCTGAAGTTCGGTTGGTTGGTTAGGCTGGTTGGTTGGCAAGCGCGCTTCGGCGCGCTTTTCTTTTGGCGTAAGCTGCCGGACCAGCGCCGGGACTTCGCGCGTATCCACGTGCAGAACCCGCGCGGCTGCATCTCGGCTTTGCTGCCCTCGCTCAACTCCTCGCAGTTACGCGCGAGCGTGGCGAACTGGTTGCGTTCGTCGCCCTGATAATAGTAGCGCAGTCGATCCACCCATAACGTGCCCGCTCCTGTTCGCCTGAGAGCGCGAACAGCCACGCGGTACGCGCGATGGCCGCTTCGGGGTCGGTGGCTGCCTCCGGTACCCGCGCGGCCGAGGGCAAAGACAGGCTGGTCCCGCCCCGGCCCCGGAACCTCAATCGAGCGGGAGCTGGATCCCTGCCTCTGCGAAAACCTCGCGCACGACGGCCAATCCGTTTAGCGCGGCGGGAAAACCGGCGTAGACCGCCATCTGCATCACCACCTCAACCACCTCACCAGGTTTGCAACCCACATGCAATGCGGCATGTACATGCATACGAAGTTGGGGTAACGCATTTCCCAGTGCGCATAGCGCTGCGACTGTGGCCAATTCCCGTTCGCGCAAGCCAAGCCCTTTTCGCGTGTAGATGTCGCCGAACGGGAACTCAAAGTCCGGGAACGATTTTGCCAATGATTCGACCACTTGAAGACCTGCCAAGCCATCCACCGGCGGACAAAGAATCTGCGCGCCGCGCAGTTGCTCCTTGGTCACACGAAGATCGAGAGCACGGTGAGATATTTGGGCATCGAGGTCGATGATGCCCTGGAAATGGCGGAGCAGCTCATCTACGAATCCGCTCAAGTCAAAGGGCAGGCGAACGTTGCGGCTGCGCGGCATCAACTCGATGTCCGACGCCCACTGCCCTAGAACGCCTCAAGGCGCCTGTGCGAACGCGACGTCAATCGTCACGTGTACAGCGTCGCTTACTCCAGGGAACCACGTCGACAGACCAAACTTCTGCAGGCTGATGTCTCCGGACGCCGCGAATTCCAGCGGGCCATCGTTCGGTGGTTGTATGGCGCCGGGGACCTGCGTAACCAAAAAATCTACCGGGCACACGACACCGTGCATCGTCAAGTCTCCGTGAAGCCAGCCACTGCCCGCCTGATCTCGCACAAACCGAGTGCTGACGAAGCGGATCTCGGGGTAGTGAGCCTCGTCAAGCATGCCACTGCCCCGTACGATGGGTGACAGGAAGCGTGGGCGTGTTTCTACGCTCGCGACGTCGATCTTGACCGCCACCTGAGCATAGTCACCGCTGACGCCCCGCTCCAGTTGCGCGTCCACGCGCGTAAAGCGCATCCGGAGCGGTTTGTGGGACACGTTCACATCGAAGAAGACGTTTGCACGCTGCAGGACATAATGCGCCGGCAGCAAGTCCACGTCGGTCGGTCGCGCCTGACCGACGGCTCCTGCCAGCAAGGAAAACGTGGCAAAGACGATCCCGGCGATCACGCGCCGTCGGGCAGCATAGGACCAGAGCGAAAAGTCGTGCACGGCGACTCCTTGTCGAAAGATCGTGCTCCCTCCTGTAAACACTTGACGGGGGGGCAATATTCCCTCGACGCTGCAACCTCGTATGCAAGATCACGATGCATTCCGAGATGGACGGCGCGCTTGCGCCGTGCCCTGCCGCGTTTTGTCCGATCCCCTGCGCTATGCCGGCCGCACGGTGCAAATGAAATCCACGTCCACCGATGCGCCCTACGGCAATTGCAGGACACCGATGGACGAGCGCGTATGTATGCCGACCTCGCCCAGCACCGAATACAAGACGTCGGAGGCGCCGTCGGCGACTTCGCTTTGTATCGTGAAGTCCGGCGCGCTTCGCACGAATACGTTGATGCGCGGCACGGCCTGGATGGCGTCGAGCGTGCCGCAGCTTTTTTTGATCAGCGCCAGCGCGCGCAGCGTCGACGCCACTGCCGTACGACGCGCCTCGTCGAGCGAGATGGACTCGCCCACGATTCCGACGAAGCACACCACGTTTCCTACCCGCGGGATCTGGCGGGCAATGCGCCAAAGTCCGCTCGCTTCCGGGACCTCCCGTCAAGCGTCCTCGCGCGTTCCGGCAGGCGTGTCGAGCTTGTCTCCGAGCACTCGCCTGACCGAGACATAGAACACAGGAATCAACAGCAGTCCAAGTACCGTCGCCGCGAGCATCCCGCCGATGACGCCGATGCCGAGTTCATGGCGGGACGCCGCGCCGGCGCCCGTCGATACCACGAGGGGGAACACACCGAGGATGAACGCCATCGAGGTCATCAGGATCGGGCGCAGGCGCAGCCTTGCCGCAGCGACGACCGCGTCATAAAGGCTCAGTCCGCGAGCCTGTCCTTCGACTGCGAATTCGACGATCAGGATGGCGTTCTTCGCGGCGAGGCCGATGACGGTGACGAGGCCGATCTTGAAGTAGATGTCGTTCGGCACGTTTTGCCACAGGCAGAAGACCAGCATGCCGAGCATCCCGATGGGGGCTACCAGCAGTACCGAGGCAGGGATCGACCAGCTCTCGTAGAGCGCGGCGAGGCACAGGAACACCACGACGATGGAGAGCGCCATCAGCGTGGTCGCGGAGGATCCAGCCAGCAGCTCCTGATAGGACTGCCCCGTCCAGTCCGCAGAAAAGCCCGGCGGCAGCTTCTGGTCGATGATGTTCTGGAGCACCTGCATGGCCTGCCCTGTCGAATAGCCCGATGCCGGATTGCCCACGATTTCGATAGCGGAATAGCCGTCATAGCGCGGTTGCACAGTGGGTGCGACCGCCCAGTTGGTGCTGACCACGCTGGATAGCGGGACGATGTTGTAAGGACTGACCAGCGTGTTGGCCGCCGATGGGTTCACCGGTGCATGCGTCGCCGCTGTGGCGGGCGAGCCGGCGTTCGTCGTGCCGGCAGCGTTAGGCGCGGGCGTAAACAGGTGCCGGAACGCATCGATGCCCATGCGGAATGGCGCGTCCGCCTGGATGTACACGCGCTTGACGCGGCCCCCGTACGTGAACTGGTTCACGAAGAACGGCGCCAGTTCCATCTGAATCGTGTTGTAGACATCCGTCAGCGACAGTCCCATGGACTCCGCCTGCGTGCGGTCCACCGCGATGTGCAATTGCTGCGCGCTCGGCAGCGAATTGGCGCGGATGCCGTAGAGATCGGGGCTCTTGCCGGCTTCCTCGAGCAGTGTTTTCTCGGCGGCCTCCAGTTGGTCACGCGACTGCCCGCTCCTCGCCTGCAGGTACATGTCGATGCCGCCAAACTGGCTCAATCCGCGGATCGTCGGCAGATCGGTCGCGAAGATCTGCGCCTCGGTGACGCCATGCAGGATCTGGTTGACCTGCGGAATCAGCGCCATCGCGCTCTGCGATCGCTGGCTCCAGTCGGTCAGCTTGATGAACGTCATGCCGACGTTCTCGCTCGTGCCGACGAAGCTGAAGCCGACCGGCTGAAACATGGCATTGATGTCCTTCCCGATCGGGCTGTGGAGAAGCTTGTCGCGGACTTCGCCCATGACGCGTCTCGTGCTGGCGAGCGTCGATCCCGACGGCAGGTTCACGAGCACGAGGATGAAGCCCTGATCCTCGTCCGGCACGAAGCCTGTTGGCAGCTTCGTGTACAGGAAGCCCGCCAGCACGACGAACAGCACGAAGCCCATCATCCATCGCGGCGCATGACGGACGGCGCGGCTGACGTGGCCAATGTAGGTGCGCGACATCCACCCGAAACCGCGATCGAACCAGCGGAAGACCAGTCCTTTATTGTCGGGGTGGACCGGCCTCAGGATGGCGGCGCACAGCGACGGCGTGAACGACATGGCCAGGAACGCGGAGAAGATCATCGACACGGCGATGGTCAATGCAAACTGGGCGTAGATGATGCCCGTCGCGCCTGGCTGCAGCGCGGACGGTACGAACACCGCTGACAGCACCACCGTAATCGCGATGATGGCGCCCGTGATCTGCCGCATGGCCTTGTGCGTGGCGGCTTTGGGCTCGGTGCCCTCCTCGCTCATGATGCGCTCGACGTTCTCTATCACTACGATCGCGTCGTCGACCACGATACCGATCGCCAGCACCATGCCGAACAGCGTAAGTTGATTGAGCGTGTAGTGCAGCAGCGAAAGGCCGATGAACGTGCCCAACAGCGCCACGGGAATGACAAGCGTGGGAATGATGGTGGCCCGGAGATTCTGCAGGAACACCAGCATCACGATGAACACGAGCGCGATCGCTTCGATCAGCGTGTGAACCACATCGGTGATCGAGGCCGTGATGAATGGCGTGGTGTCATAGGGCACGCTCCACGTCACCCCGGCGGGCAGATCCCGGGCAAGCGACGCCATCTGTGCCTTGACCGCATTGGCGACCGACAACGCGTTGGCACCGGGCAGCAGGAAGACCGCCATCCCACCGGCGGGCTTGCCGTCATAGACCGGTGCGATACCGTACGTCTGCGCGCCGAAGCTGACCCGCGCCACGTCGGAGAGCCGCACCGTCGTGCCGTCGCTTCTCGACAGCAGGATGATGTCGCGGAACTGTTGCAGCGATGAGAACAGGCTGTCGCCGGATACCGTTGCCGTGAAGACCTGCCCCTTCACGGCCGGGTCCGCACCGAGCGACCCCGCCGCGAACTGTGCGTTCTGGGAATTGACTGCGTTCAGCACCTGCGTCGTCGACAGCCCATAGCCCTGCAGCTTGTCGGGATCGATCCAGATGCGCGCCGCATATTCCGAGCCGAGCAGCGTCGTGTTGCCCACCCCGCTGATCCGCCCGATCACCGGCTGGATCTGCGACGCGAGGATGTCGCTCAGCCGCGGCGCGTCTACCGCGGGACTGTTCGAGCGCAAGGCAATGAACATCAGGATGTCCGGACTGGCCTTGGCCACGACGACGCCCTGCTGGGTTACCTGCGCGGGCAGCAGTGGCGTGGCCAGCGTCACCTTGTTCTGCACCTGCACCTGCGCGATGTCCGGGTTGGTGCCGGTGGCGAACGTCAGCGTGATGACGGTCTGGCCGTTGGCGCTCGATTTAGAGCTGAAGTACAGCAAGTTGTCGATGCCGGTGAGCTGCTGCTCGATGACCTGCGTCACCGTCGATTCCATCGTCGCCGCGCTGGCGCCAGGATAGTTGGCCGTGACGGTCACCTGCGGCGGCGCGATCTCCGGATACGAGTCGATGCCCATACTGCGCATGGCAATGGCACCGAACAGCGAGATCAGGATAGCGACGACCCACGCAAATACGGGTCGATCGATGAAGAAGCCAGCCATGCATACCTCCTACTTGCGCACCGAGACCTGGCCGCCTTCGCGTACGGCCTGCAGACCCGTGACGATGATCCGGTCGCCCTGAGCGAGGCCTTTGGTGACGATCCAGTCGGTGCCCTGACTGCCGTCTGTCTCGACATCCTTGCGCACTGCGTTGTCATTGGCGCCCACCGCCAGTACGTAAGCCCCGCGGGTATCGCGCAGCAGCGCGGGCTGTGGAATCAGGAAGACATCGTTCTGACGGCCAAAGTCTGCCGTGAGCGTGACGTACATCCCCGGCAGCAGCAGGTGCCGGGGATTGGAGACCAGCGCCCGCAGGTTGACAGCGCCGGTGGTCGCGTTCACGGCCACGTCCGAGAAGTCGAGCGTGCCAGTGTGATCGTAGGGCGCGCCGTTGGGCAGGCTCACTTGCACCGTCGTCGCATTCTGGCTGACCAGATCGACGCCGCCATGGTCTGCGGACTGGCGCAGCGACGTCAGGTCGGCCGAACTCATGGTGAAGTTCACGTAGACCGAGTCGATCTGCTGGACGGTCGTGAGTAACGTGCCCGCCGTACCGGCATCGTTGGTGCCGTTGCCGACGATCGCGCCTGCCGTCACGAGTTGCTGCCCCGCGATACCGGCGATCGGCGATGTCACCCGGGTGTAGCCGAGACTGATGCGCGCGCTCTCCACCGACGCGCGATCCGCCTGTACGCGCGCGGCGGCACTGCGCTCAGCCGCATCCGAGTTATCGACGGTCTGCTGCGATATCGATCCCACCGGCAGCAACGCGCGGTTACGCTCGGCGGTGACACGATCGTCGACATAGGTCGCTTGGTCCTGCGCGAGCTGCGCCACGGCGCTGTCGAGCTGCGTCTTGTAGAACGACGGGTCGATCTCGAAGAGCACCTGCCCTTTCCGCACTGCCGTGCCCTCGGCATAGACGCGCTTGTCCAGCACGCCCGACACGCGCGCCGTGACGTTGGCGCTGTAGAACGGGGACAGCCGGCCAACGAACTGACGAATCAGCGGGATGCTTTGCGCGTGCGCGGTCAGGACGTCCACCGTCGGAGGCGGCGGTGCCGGTGGCGTGCTATGGGAACAGGCAGCGAGCATGGCCGCGCCCAGAATGAGTACCAGCGCCCTGGATGGAGACAACTTCATGGCAAGGCCTCCCAACCGCCGCCGACGTTCTTGATAAGGGTGACTTCGCTCTGCGCGAGCGCGGACTGGGTATCGCGCAAGCTCTGCTCCGCCTCGATCAGCGTGAGCTGCTGATCGAGCAGATCCTCGACGCTCGCGGTGCCGATGCGGCGCTGCGCCTGCACGCTGGCGAATAGCTGGCGGTTGCGAGCCAGTATGTCCGCCGAGGACGCCGCCTGCGCGCGGAGATGGTTGAGCGAAGACAGGCTGTCTTCGACGCTCTGGAATGCGGTCAGCACCGTATTGCGATACGTGGCCACCTGCTGGTCGTAGCTCGCGCGTGCCACGCTCACCTCGGCACTGCGCTCTCCCGCATCTAAGATCGTCGCCGCGACATCGGGACCGAGCGTCCAGAAGTGGCTCGGCAATGAGAACAGGCGCGCGAACGTATTGCTCTGGAAGCCGCCCTGTGCGGACAGCGTCAGCGTCGGGAAGAACGCCGCAATCGCCGCGCCGATCTTTGCATTGGCAGCGGCGGCGAGGCGTTCGGCACTGACCACGTCGTACCGCCGCTCCAGCAACTGCGATGGCAGTTCCAGCGGCACATCCGGTGCGCGGAACGCGTACGCGGGGTCCGGCGCGATCGACAATGCGGCCGGCGGTACGCCCGTCAGCACGGCGATCGCATGCTCGTCCTGTTCGCGTGCGATCCTTGCTGCCTGCAGGTTCCCGACCACCGCATCGAGCACGTCCTGCGCGACCAGTACGTCATTGCTCGATGACGCTCCCTCGCGGAAGGATGCCTGCGTGATGTCGAGAATGCTGCGGTCGATGTCCTGCTGCCGCTCCAGCGAATGGATGTCATAGTCGGCCTGCCGCAGTGCCAGATAGTCGATCACGACGCTGGCTGCAATCGATAGCCGCACACCGGCAAGCAGGGCATCACTGGCCTGCGCGCTGGCCTTGGCCGACTCGATCTGGCGTCGGATCGCGCCCCATAGATCGAGTTCCCACGATACCGAAGCGCTGGCGCTCACGCTGTTGAAGACACCGGTACTCGCCGTCCTGCCGATCGATGAGGTTCCTGCCCCGGCCTGGGTCACGCCCGTAGCGGTGCCGGTGCGCGCGCCGGACGCCCCCGCCGTCACGATCGGAAACAGCGCGGCAGTGTTCACCTGCACAGTCGCCAATGCCACGCGATACGCCGCCTCGGCGGCTACGATGGACTGGTTGGCATCCAGCGCGCGCTCGACGAGTCCATCGAGCGTGTTGTCCCGATACTGGCGCCACCACGTACTCGATATCGACGCCTCCGGATTCGCCTGAGCGCGCTGCCAGCTGACGCCTTCCTTGAAGCTCTGCGGGATCTCCACCGCAGGCCTGCGATAGTCCGGGCCAACGGCGCACGCGCCGAGCAACAGGGCCAGTGCGAGCGTCGTGCCCTCGCGCGCGAGCCGCCGGCATGCCACTCTTGGCTTGCGGCGATCCTCCGGGGATGCGTCCAGCAGGTCCATATCCACGCGTGCTCCTCGAAAGCCTGTCGCCGTGCGTCGTCGTCCGGTCAGTTCAGGCGCTTCGGTTCGCCATCTTCGGCATACCAGTCCGTCGTCTTCCCGGAGGTGTTGATCGTGACCGCACGTGGCTCGCTGAACTGGTCGAACGACTCGACGCCGGTCTCACGACCCACACCGCTCTGCTTGAAACCGCCCCACGGCGAGGCCGCGTCGAGCCGGTGATGGTCGTTGATCCAGACCAGGCCGAACTCGAGCTTGCCGGCGATCCGATGCGCGCGTGCTACGTCCCGCGTCCACACCGATGCCGCGAGGCCGAACCGCGTGCCATTGGCGATGCGCAGTGCGTCGGCCTCGTCCTCGAACGGCATCACGACCGTCACGGGCCCGAATACCTCTTCCTGACAGATCTCGGATTGCGGGTCGGCGTCGTAGAAGACCGTCGGTTCAAGATAGAAGCCTCGCGCGAAAGCGGCCGGTGCGCAGCCGCCTGTCAGCACCTTCGCGCCGTCCGCTTTCGCGCGGTCGAGCATGGCGAGGATGCGCCGGCGTGACCGTTCGGATATCACCGGGCCGAGTTGCGTTTGGGCATCCGACGGGTCGCCAATGCGAATGGCGGCCACCTTCGCCTGGAAGCGCTCGAGAAATGCGCGATAGATCGATCGCTGCACGAGAATGCGGGCGCCGCAGACGCAGGTCTGTCCGGCACCGATAAAGGCGGCGAACGCCGCACCATTGACCGCGCGCTCCAGATCGAAGTCGTCGAACACGATTGCGGCACCCTTGCCGCCCAACTCGAGCGTCGTCATGGCGAAGCTGCGCGCCGCCGCTTCGCCGATGGCGCGCCCGACTTCCGTGCCTCCTGTAAAGACGATTTTCCGCACCAGCGGATGGCTGGCCAGCGCCGCGCCGGTTTCACTTCCCACACCGTTCACCACATTCACCACGCCGTCTGGCACGCCCGCCTCGCTCAACAGACGCACGAGCCGCACGGTGGTGAGCGGGGTCTGCTCGGACGCCTTGATCACCACGCTGTTGCCCGTGGCCAGAGCGGGCGCGAGGCTCTTGGACAGGATCATCAGCGGGTGGTTGAACGATGTCATCAAGGCGACCACGCCGAGCGGTACGCGCTGCGTGTAGCAGAGATAAGGACTTTCGACCGGAATGACGTCACTGCGGCGCGTGAGCGCGAGCGCGGCGAAATATCGGTAGAACTGCGGCAGGCGTGCGATCTGCGCGCGCGTCTCGTTGATCGGCCTGCCGTTGTTGAGCGTTTCGAGTTGATAGAGGTGTTCGAGGTCCGCCTCGAACAGGTCCGCGAATCGATCGAGCACGCGCGCCCGCTGCGGGATCGGCATGTCGCGCCACACCCCGCTCTCGAACGCCGCATGCCCCGCGCGGACCGCGCGGTCCACATCGTGTGAAGACGCCACGGCGAGCACGCCGATGGCATCGCCCGTGGCCGGATTGACGATCTCCAGCGTACGTCCGTCAGGGGCCTGCCCCCACTCGCCATCGATGAAGAGCAGCGCCTCATGGCGCGATGTATTGTCGAAGTCCATGGAAATATCCTTTAATGACCGGCACGCTGCATGATGCGGAGGCTCGTAGCGGTAAGCAGTTCCGTCGCACAACGGAAGTTCTGCTCGACCGACCCTTCTTGCGCGGCCTGGAAAAACGCCTTGCACTGGCGCGCACCGGCGTCGTCAATGCCGACCACGCGCGCGATCAGCGCGTCGGTCTCTGCCTGCAGGCGTGCCGGCGCCGCGATCTGCGTGACCAGGCCCGCCTGCAGGGCGTCGGCGGGCGTCATGGCGTCGCCGAACAGCAGCATGGGAAACAGTTGCTTGGGGCGGCCGTAGTTGCCGAGGTAGGCCATGATGGCGGCTGGCGGCAGGCCTTTGCGCATTTCGGGAAAGCCGAGGGACGCGCGCGACGACACCAGCGTGAAGTCGCAGAGGATCGCGATGCCGAACCCGAATCCCAGCGCGTCGCCCTGTACCTGCGCGACGGAGATGAGCGAGGTGGAGCGCAGCAAGCGTTTCAGTTCGATGAGGCGGCTGACTTCGGCGTGCAGGGTCTCCGCGTCGCGCCCCGCTCGCTCGCGCCCCGCACAGAAGACCTCGCCTGCCGCGCGGAGGCGCAACACGCGCGCGGTCGGTCGTTCGACTTCCCTGCGCAGCGCAGCCACCATCGCCTCGAACATGGGCGCCGACACTTCGTTTCCCGCCTCTGGACGATTGAGGACGAAGGTCAGGACGCCGCCAGCGCGTTCGATCAGCACTGGCGGTGAAAACGATGCTGGTGCCATATGGCCCCCAAAGGTGCAATGGTGTATACTTCGAATACCCTGTATACAGGGTATGCAAAGATCTGGGAGAAGTCAATGTCTGCATCGAGAACCGAAGGGAAGGCGCTGACGCTGGAAGCCATTGCGAGCAAGTATCACGAGCGTCTGCGGACGCCGGCGGGGTTCAGCGACTCGTTGAGTGAAGCTCTGGTCGTGCCTGCGTTGCGTGAGGCAATCGTGGAGGGGGTACTGTCGCCGGGCAGCCGGCTGTCGGAGGTGCAGATCGCCAAACAGCTCAATGTGAGCCGCACGCCCATGCGGGAAGCGTTCGTCCAGCTGGAACGCGAAGGCCTCGTGACGATCCTGCCTCGCGTCGGCGCGCATGTGCGAACAGTCACGCGCAGGGATGTGGAGGAAATCTATACGGTGCGGGCAGCGCTGGAATGCCTCGCGGTACAGGAAGCCGCGGCGCGCATCACGCCGCTGGGCGCGGCCCAGCTCGATGATGTCCTGACCGCAATGCGCGTGGCAGTGGATGCGGGCGATGCGACAAGCTACGTCGATGCGCTCGACCGTTTCTACACCATCATCATGGCGATCGCGGACAACCGAACGCTGCAGGAAACCCATCTGAGCCTGATGGGACCGGTCAGGCGGCTGCGCCGCATCGCCATGGTTCGCGGGGGCCGCATGCGCGCCTCGTTCGACCAGTCCGTCCGCATTCGCGACGCGATCGTTCTGCAGTCCGCCGACGTTCAGGACCTGATGCGCGAGCAGCTACGCGGGGCCTGCGCGGCGGCGCTCGCTGTTCTGGAGGGGGCGGCTGAATGAATGCGGGACGGGGACACTCGACCGACAGTGCAACGGAGATCGGCCGTTTTTCCTAATGTCGTACTTGGGCTGAATTCAAATGTCGCATCCCGGCCCCCGGATCATGGCTCTCGCGGTAGAAACGTACTTCCAGGCGCTATATCGGCGAGATCGCGCAGTGATCGATGTGTGACATGCACGGCACTTGCCGACGGCGGTTCCTTGACCGCTCCGGCCATTTGGAAGCTGGCCGCGAATAGCCGAAACTGGCCGAACGCAGAAGCTAGCCGGTCGCCTGGCGATCGCAGCGGATACGGGCCCTGCCCGTCAGCTCTCCAGGTCATACCCAAACTCGCGGAGTTCCTGCGCGCAGCGGCAAGCCTTGGCGATCCGTGCGGCCCACTGGATGGCGGCTTCGCGCGACGGGAGCTCCAGGACACAGAAGCCGCCGTCGAACTCCTTCGTCTGGGGATAGGTTTCGCTTGTGACTGTGCCGTCTGGGGCGACCATGAGTGGTGCGACATCCGCGTTGATGCCGCCCCCGAACACGTATACACCAGCAGCCTTCGCCTCGCGTATGACCTCGCGCGCAGCTTCGCCCACCGCGGCAAATTCCTCGGCGGGGACTGCCATTGCCTTTCCAGGAAAGGAGATTAGGTACTTCGTCATCGTTCGGTCCTTCGGTGTAATGCGATGTGGCGTTCGGGAAACGCAACCGGCTTGCCAAATCGCCGATGCACCAAAGCGTGGCCCCAAAAAGGGGCCGTGGCGCACCAGTCCTCCGCTTTTTTCGCCAATCCGCCGCTTTGATGGAATGACTCCCGGTGGTTTTCGGGTTGGCCCGACTTTTGCATAAGAAAAATCAAATTTTTGGGACGTATGGTCCCGAAAATTTAAAAAGTCGTTCAACCATTTGCGCACCCCACTGACGTGCGCCAGGGAGTCAGCATGTTTCTCCGTTCCGTCACCCGTCGCGCACGCGACGTACTTGGGTTGGCGCTTGCCGCCACCACGTTCTCCGCAGGGGCTGCGCAAGTTGTCAATATCGGTGTGCAACCCGCCACGCAGCCCATCTATATCGCCAAGGCCGCCGGCTATCTGGCACCGCTGGAAGCCAAGTACAACGTCACGTTCAAGTTCCACAGCTTCCCGTACGGCGCGCCCGAGAATCAGGCGATGGCGGCAGGCAACCTCGACCTGGCCTCGGCAGGCATGGGCCCGGCCGTGGTGGCCTCGGCGCGGCTGCCGGCCAAACTGCTTGGTATCACGATTCTCGAACAGACCGCCATCGTGGTGCCTTCCGACTCGCCGGTGCGCACAATCGCCGACCTCAAAGGCAAGCGCATTGCCTATCCCGGGGAGGGCTCCCAGCAATATCCCCTCCTGCTCAACGCCTTGCAGAAAGCGGGCCTGAAAGCGTCCGACGTGCAACTGTTCAAGACCTCGGGCTCGCAGGTAGGCACGCTGGTGGAGCAGCACAGTGTCGATGCCGGCATTACCTGGGATCCACACATCTCGATGGCACTCGCTGGCGGCAAGACGCGCGTGCTGCTCAAGGCCGAGAAAATCCTGCCGCTCAAGGGTGGTCACTACGTGGGTGACGGCTTCTATGGCCGTACCGAATTTATCGATGCCCACCCAGACCTCGTGCGCGACATCATGGCCGCACAGATCCGCGCCATCAAGCTGATCAACAGGGAGCCGCAGAAGGCCGTGGAGATGTGGGCCAAGGAGATCGGTTTTCCGCCGAAGGTAATCGAGTATTCGTTGAAGGAAGGCATCTCGGTCTATTCGACCGACATGGTGCCGGATGCCGAAACCCTGAAAGTCTACGCGTCGTTCCTCAAGCAGGCTTCCATCCTGCAGGAAGGTGACGAGCCAAAGCTCGCGCCCGAGCCGGCACGCCAGGCATTGGCCGCCGAAAAGCCCTGATCGTCCATCGTCGCAAAGGAGTTGCTGATGGTTTCGCTTTCCCGGTCCGTGGCCAGCCGCGTGTTCCCTTACCTTGCGGCGATGATCGCCGTGGTGCTGGTATGGGAAGCCGTGGTGGTCATGACCCATCCCAGTCCGGCGGTACTGCCCTCACCGGAGTTGACCGCGTACACCCTGTATGACCTGTTCGCGTCCGGCACGATCTTCCGCGACATCGGCGCCAGCCTCGGCCGCGTGCTGGCGGCCTGGCTGCTGGCGGCGCTCGTGGCGATTCCGCTGGGGCTGCTGCAGGGCACGCGGCCGCGGCTTGCCAGCGTGCTCGAACCGCTGGTGGAGCTGTTCCGGCCGATCTCGCCGCTGGCCTGGATTCCAATGGCGATCCTCTGGTTCGGCATCGGCGAGGCGGGCAAGGTCTTCATCATCTTTATCGCCACCTTCTTCCCGATCCTGCTGAACACGGTCTCGGGCGTGAAGGCCGTCGATCCTGTGCTCGTGCGTGCCGGGCGCGTGCTCGGCTGCAATTCGGACGCGCGGCTGTTCTGGCAGGTCATCCTGCCGGCCGCAATGCCGACCATCCTCGTGGGCCTGCGGATTTCGTTCGGCATCGGCTGGGCCGCGATCATCGCGGCGGAACTGGTGGCCGCCAACAAGGGACTCGGCTACCTGATCGCCAATGGCATGGAGATCCTGCGGTCCGACCAGGTGCTGGCGGGCATGGTGATCATCGCGCTGCTCGGTATCCTGATCGATGCCGGCTTTCGCATGCTTGGCCATCGGCTGGGCTTCAAGGAGTGAACATGGACCAGGCTGTGTCCAACCCGACCCGTGAAGGCGTGGTCATCAACAATGTCTCCAAGCTTTACCACACGCGTGCCGGTGAAGCGGTCGAAGCCCTGCGGCCGGTGTCGCTCGACATCGCCGCCGGCGAGTTTGTCGCGCTGATCGGCCCGTCCGGCTGCGGCAAGAGCACCTTGCTCAATATCGTGGCCGGCTTCGAGGCGCCAAGCGCGGGCTCGGTGCTTGTGGACGAAGAAAAGGTGACCCGTCCCGATATGCGGCGCGGCATGGTGTTCCAGCAGTACGCGTTGTTCCCATGGCTCAACATCCGGGACAATATCGCTTTCGGGCTGCGTCAGCAGGGCGTGCCGCGCAAGGAGCGCGAAGCCATTGCCAACCGCTACCTCGAGTTGGTGGGTCTCGGCGAATTCGGCAACGCGCGGCCCGATGCGCTCTCTGGCGGCATGAAACAGCGTGTGGCGCTGGCGCGCGTGTTTGCCACGGAGCCGAGCACGATCCTGATGGATGAGCCGTTCGGCGCGCTCGATGCGCTGACGCGTGGCTTCCTGCAGCAGGAACTGTTGCGGATCTGGCGCGAGCACCGCAAGACCGTGCTGCTGGTGACCCATTCGGTGCAGGAGGCATTGTTCCTGGCCACGCGCGTGGTGGTGATGACCAGCCGGCCGGGCCGCATCAAGCTCGACCAGCATGTCGACCTGCCGTACCCGCGGACGTTGGGCACGCCCGGCTTCCGTGAACTGGAGTCAACCATCCTGACCGCGCTTGACGATGAGTTGCGCAAGACGTATGGAACCGCACCCGCGATGGTGTCGGACTGATAGGAACATGGAAGCCCTTAATTCGTCGTACCCCCCGGCCAGCGTGCAGGAGCGCATCGCTTCCGCGCTGGTCCGCGCGCGGCAGCGTAACCGTACGCTACGCGCATTTGTCGAACTCGATGCATTGGGCGCGATGCGTCGCGCAGCCGAACTAGACGCCCTCTCCGCCGATGCGCACGGGCCGCTCCATGGCGTGCCGGTGGCCGTCAAGGAGGTCATCGATGCGGCGGGTCAGCCCTGCGCCTGGGGATCTCCACTGCATGCCGGGCGAAGGCCCGCCGGGAATGCCGCGCTGTTGCAGCGGCTGATAGATGCCGGCGCCGTGCCGATTGGCATCACGGCATCCACCGAGTACGCGCTCGCAGCCGCTGCGGCCACTGTGCACCCGCGCGACGCGCTGCGCTCTCCGGGCGCTTCGTCAAGCGGCTCGGCAGCGGCATTGGGCGCGGGCCTGGTGCCGCTTGCATTGGGCACACAGACCATCGGCTCGATCATCCGGCCCGCCGCATATTGCGGCGTAGTGGGATTCAAGCCGAGTTTCGGGCGCTACCCGACCACGGGCATGCTGTGCCTGTCCGCGCGGCTGGACCACCCTGGCCTGCTGGCCGCTAGCGTGGCGGATGTGATGGCGGCGGACCACGTGTTGACCGATAGCCCGGCCGAAGTGTCCGGGAACACGCCGTTGGCACTGCGGGTGTTGCAGCCGTGGTTCCCGGAGGAGGTATCGGCACCGGTATCGTCTTCGCTCGATGCGTGCTATCAGTACCTGCGCGGTGCGGGTTTCGGTCTCGATCCACTCACGATCGACGCCGATATCGTGGCGGTGGAGGCTGAACTGACCGATATATTGCTCACCTACGAACTCGCCCAGCGTCATGGCGCAACGCTTCGCGCCGCGCCGGCAGGCCAGGTGTCGGCGAAGCTGATGGCAATGGTCGAGCGTGGCGATCAGGTGAGTGCCGTGCGCTTCGATGAGGCCATCGCGCAGCAGGCCGCGATTTCCATGCGGCTCAATGCCATGCTGCGTCCCGGCGAGGTCGCGCTGGCGCCGGCCACGATTGGCGTGGCTCCGCTGCTTGCCGAGGGGTCCGGTTCGCGTGCGCCACAGCGCCTGTGGACACTGTCCGGCCTCCCCGCGCTGACGTTGCCCGTCGGCGAGCGCGATGGCCTGCCGGTTGGCGTTCAACTGGTCGGCCGCCTTGGCGAGGATGCCGCGCTATTGCAAGCGGCCGCACGCGTCGAATCGATCTTGCGCAAACGGTCCAATGACTAGCACGAGCTGGATGCCGCTGGCGGCCACCACCGCGATCGTATTCTCGGGCACACTCGTGCGCGCGGTATCGGGACTTGGCTTCTCTCTGGTAGCGGTTCCGCTGCTGTCGCTGGTATGGTCACCGGCGCAGGCGGTCGCGATCGCGGTGCTGTTCCAAACGTTGAGCACGCTGCCAATCGTGGCGGGCGAGTACCGGCTGCTCGACTGGCGGCTGCTGGCGCGCATCTGTGCGGGAGGCGTGGTCGGCATGGTGCCCGGCCTCGCGCTGATGCAGTGGTTGCCAGAGCCCGCAATGCGCGTCGCGCTGGCAAGCATCCTGTTACTGTCGATCGGTATCATCGTGGCGGGCCGGCGGCTGATCCGCACGATGACGCCGTCCCGACTCATGGTGGTGGGTGTCTGCGCCGGCGTGGCACAGGGCATGGCCGGCGTATCGGGGCCGCCGCTGATGGCGGGCCTGATGGCGATTCCCGGCCTGGAGCCACGCCAGGCCCGGCTGACCGCGACATCGGTATTCCTGCTTCTCGGCATGGTCTCGGTGACCACGCTCGGCATGCGCGGCGCGTTTGGCGTGATGAGCGTGAGCGATTACGCCATTGCTGGCGTCGGTATGATCGGGGGCCATATGGCCGGCGAGCGGCTGTTTGCGCTAGGCGGTGCCGATGGCTTTCGCAGGTATGTACTGCTGGTATTGTGCGCGTCAGCATTGCTGACGCTGGCGCCCTTGTGGCGATAGGCCTTTGTTGATGATCGATATGGAAGAGAACGAACGCACCCGCACCACAGGCTCAGCGCTCGAGAAGGCCGTTGGCATTCTGGAAGCACTGGGCGAACACGTGCGCGCACTAAGTCTTAGCGAGCTCGCCGAACTCACGACGATGCCCAAGCAGACCGTCCATCGTGTGGTGCGCCAGCTTGAGGAGCTCGGGCTCATCGCACGTGAAACCGGTAGTGACCGCTTTATCTTTGGTGCGCGCCTGCGCCAGATCGGCGTGTCGGCACTGTCGGCACCGCGCCAGTCACTGGCCACACGCCAGATCCTGACCGAGCTGGTAGCCGAGATCGGCGAGACCTGCAATATCGGCGTGCTCGACGGCGAGCAGGTGCTCTACGTCGACCGCGTGGAATGTCATTGGCCACTGCGCGTGCAGTTGCGCCCCGGCAGCCGCGTCCCGTCGCACTGCACCGCCATCGGCAAACTGCTGCTCGCTCACCTGCCAGGCGCCCAGCGGCGGGAACTGCTGCCGCGCCTGGAACTTGCCGCCTTCACGCGCAACACGCTGGTCACCGTGCCGGACCTCGAGGCCGCACTGGCCACCATCCGCGGCCAGGGCTATGCGATCAACCAGGAAGAGGACTCGCTCGGCCTCAATGCCATGGCCGTACCGGTACGTGATGCATCGGGGAAGGTGCTGGCCGCGCTGGCGGTACATGCGCCGACCGCGCGTCTGCCGCTTGACGAGATGCTGGCACGCCGCCCGCTGCTCGAGGCAGCAGCCGGGAAGGTGGCGGAGATCCTGTTCGGCGCCTGAAGGGGCTGACCAGGAGCTCCCGCAGCGGATCCACTCACGACGAGTACGTTCCACGTCACTAGCACGTGGTGACGCATTTCGACGCCCGAAGCCCGGATCGTGGTCGTTAGTCCGGGAAGGATGTGCCACGTCTCCCGCCGCCCTTCGATGGCTTGCGTTGCGTCAACGATAGCCTGTGAATGTCGCCTACTTTTCATGGAAAGCAGTCGCGACTGTTCGACAGACGTCCGATCGAACGCAGCAGATGACATGCATACCAGAACGTCTGTTTGCCAATTGGCGACGCTGCAGTAGCGAAACACAGGCAGGAGACGATGTATGCACAAGCGCAACAGCCCTCGACAGCAGGGCCCGGCCTCGGACGCCGAGGGTCTGAGCGCCCTCCTCTATCAGTTGTCTCACCTGATCTCGCAGGGCATGTTGCGTCCGGAGTTCGTGCGCGATCTGGGTGACGAACTTCATGCGGAGATCGATATGCTGCTTAAGTCTCCACGCGCGAAGCACCAGGACGTGGCGGGCCTTAGCGATGCCAGGGCACGCTTCGACGAAACCCTGTTATGTGCCCGTAGCAAGTTGCTGCTAGATGCTGTCAATCGTACCGAAGCACCGCTAAACCCGTCCTGCGAATAAAGCGCAGATCTCTTCATATACCCGAAGGCCAGAGCCGCGTCGGGGTCGGTTCCACGAAGATGGGGAGGACGTCATGCGCGAGCAGCTCGCGAATCCAGACGCATCGCAACCACCGGCGCCGTCGTCAACTGGCTGGCGCGCTGTGTTTCCGCCATGGCAATGGCTGTCCAACTATTCGTGGGGATATCTTCCACACGATGCGGTGGCAGGTGTCACGCTGGCCGCGTATGGCATTCCGGTATCCCTGGCGTATGCCTCGCTTGCCGGATTGCCGCCGGAGTACGGCATCTACTGCTACCTGGTCGGCGGCCTGTTCTATGCAGTATTCGGCACATCGCGCCAGCTCGCGATTGGACCGACATCGGCCATTTCAATGCTGGTTGGCGTCACCGTGGCCGGGATGGCCGCCGGAGACCCGGCGCGCTGGGCTTCCATTTGCGCGCTGACTGCCGTGCTGATCGCCGTGATGTGTTTCCTGGCATGGCTGTTGAGACTCAGTTCACTCGTCAATTTCATCAGCGAGACCATCCTGTTGGGCTTCAAGGCCGGCGCGGCCCTGACCATCGCCCTGACCCAGCTGCCAAAACTGTTTGGTGTCAAAGGCGGGGGCGAGTTCTTCTTCGAGCGCGTGGAAATCCTCGCCACCCAGCTTCCACATACCAACATCACAGTGCTGGCGTTTGGCGCAGCAGTCATCGTGGTACTGCTGCTGGGGGAACGATTCCTGCCCGGCAAGCCCGTTGCACTCGCCGTGGTCATGGTCTCCATTGTGATCGCGTCGATCGCCTCGCTGGAGCCGCTAGGGTTCAAGGTGGTGGGGGCCATACCGCAGGGCCTGCCAGCATTTCGGGTGCCGGAGTTGCGGCTGCGGGACGTTGACGGCATCGTGCCGCTGGCCTTTGCATGCCTGCTCCTATCCTACGTAGAGAGCGTATCGGCCGCGCGGGCACTTGCGCAGGCACATCAGTATGAGATCGATGCGCGGCAGGAGCTATTGGCCCTGGGTGCGGCGAACCTGGCGGCGGGACTGTTCCAGGCTTACCCGGTCGCAGGCGGACTCTCCCAGTCGTCTGTCAATGACCAGGCCGGCGCGAAGACCCCACTGGCACTCGTGTTCGCCTCCATCGCGGTTGCGCTGTGCCTGATCTTCCTCACGGGCCTGCTGGCAGACCTGCCCACTGTCGTGCTGGCAGCCATCGTCCTGGTGGCAGTGAAGGGATTGGTCAATTTGACGGAGCTTCGCCACGTCTGGCGCGTGAGCCGGTTCGAGTTCGTGGTCTCCATGGTGGCGTTCGCCGCCGTGCTTCTGCTCGGCATCCTGAAAGGCGTGATCATCGCGGTGCTGGTTTCAATGGTGCTGATCATCCGGCGCGCCGCGCATCCGCATGTTGCGGTGCTGGGACGGATACCGGGTACGCGGGCATTTTCAGACGCTGAGCGCCATCCAGAGAACGAACCCGTGCCGCACACGCTCGTGCTGCGCCCGGAGGCCTCGCTGCTCTATTTCAACGTCGACCACGTCCGTGCCCGCATTCGCGAAGAGTGCCGCAAGTTCGCAGGACCGTTGTCGCGGGTCATCTGCGACCTCTCGGCCGCTCCCGCCGTGGATATCGCGGGGGCACGCATGCTGGCCGCCCTTGCCGACGAGCTGCATGCGGCGGGCGTACAGCTACGGCTCGTAGGCGCACTCGGCGAGGCGCGAACCCTGCTTCGCGCGGAAGGGCTGGACCACAGTGTGGGCGAGATAGACCGGCAGACGTCAGTCGCCGATATCGTGGAAAGCGATCATGGATACGAAACAGCGCAGCGCGAGCCGGCCTTGCTGCGGGGCGATCCGGTTTGAGAAAAGGAGTCCGGGATGACGAAACTAGACAAACGCCAGATGAGTACCGCAGTCCCGACACATCCGGCGGGTTACCTGACGGCGGACGAACGCGCCGCCAAAGGCCGCGCCCTGCGCGACATGGCCCCGCGCGCATCGCAGGCCGGTTGGCATCCCCCGCCAAACCGCATCGATCCCGTGGAGTGCCTGAAGGCATCGAATGAGGGGCGGATCCTCCAGCTGGTACCCATCCGATTCGGCCGCATGGCGGCCTCCCCGTTTGCCTTCTATCGAGGCGGGGCGGCCATCATGGCGGCGGACCTCAGCACCACACCGACCAGTGGTATCCGCGTGCAGGCGTGTGGGGACGCGCACCTCATGAACTTCGGGGGGTTCGCCACGCCAGAGCGCAACGTGATCTTCGATATCAACGATCTCGACGAAACGCTGCCGGCGCCATTCGAGTGGGACCTCAAGCGTCTGGCGGCCAGCGCCGCCATCGCCGCCGAACATCTTGCCTTGCCAAAGGCCGACGCGGCCCGCGTGGTGACCGACCTGGTCAGGGAGTATCGCGAGCGCATGTTCAACTATGGCTGGATGCGATCGCTGGACGTCTGGTACGACAGGATTGATCTGCAGAAGTATGAGGATCGTAATGGCGACCCCGCGGTGGTTGCGCAGGCGCGCAAGCGTCTGGCCGAGCGCCTCGAGGCGGAACGACGCAAATCGGTTCCGGACTACCTCTATCCGAAGCTCGTCACGGATGCGGGCACCACGCCGCGTATCAAGGACGAGCCACCGCTGATCTTCCATCCGACAGAGGAACTGGCGCCCGGCATGGCATCAGGTTTCTCCGAGGCGCTGTCGGTCTATCGCGACAGCCTGCCGGCCCACACCCGCGTGCTATTCGACCGCTTTCACCTTGTGGATCTTGCCGTCAAGGTGGTTGGCGTCGGCAGCGTCGGCACAATGTGCGCCGTCGCCCTGTTCCTGGCGTCCGATAACGATCCCATCTTCCTGCAGGTAAAGGAAGCAAGAGCATCGGTGCTGGAACCGTACGCGGGCGCGAGCCAGCATGAGAATCATGGCGAGCGCGTCGTCGCCGGGCAGCGCCTGATGCAGGCGGCCAGCGACGTCTTTCTTGGGTGGACCCGAGGCAAGAACGGCCGCGACTTCTTCGTCCGACAGTTGCGCGACATGAAACTCAGCGCGGTGATTGAAGACTGGGACACCGGCATGCTTCGCCAGTATGGACGGATGTGCGCCCACGCGCTGGCCCGCGCCCATGCGCGCTCCGGGGATGCCGCCGTGATCGCCGGATACATGGGCTCCGGCCAAACGTTTGACGACGCCATCTGCGAATTCGCCACAGAGTACTGCTCGCAGAATCGCGGAGATTATCGAGCCTTTCTCGCAGCCATCCGGGACGGACGCATCGAGGCGCAGAGGGAGGAAATATAGGCAGGGAGAGGCCAATAGGCCCCTCCACTCCTCCCACTAGCACTTGACCTGCGTTGTCTTCTCCTTGGCGTGGAGCATGGGAGGCTTCGCATTGCCGCCATTCTTTTCGAGGTATTGGCAGGCCTTGACGATATCCTGCGCGAGCAACATCGCCACGGTGTGATTGATGTGCGGCCGAATGACAACGCGCAGGCTCGTCACCGACTCCGCGTTCGGCGGCATCGTATAGGCAGACAATACCCAGCCGCGCTCCCTTACCTTGTTCGAGACGTCGAATTCGTTGAAATTCTTGAACTTCTTGTTCAGGGTCACAGCCACTACCGGAATGCGCTGGCTCTCGTTCATGATGTCGAAATACCCGCTTTCGACCAGAACCTTGCGCAATGCAATCGCGTTGTCCAAGGTGTGCTTCATGACCCGCCGATACCCATCGAAGCCGAGATGCAGGAAGAGGTAGTACTGCACGGCGACCTGGAACGCGTTGCGGCTGAAGTTGAGCGTGGCGGTGGGCATCTCCCCGCCGAGATAATTCACATAGAAGACCAGATCCTCGTTGAAGATCTTGCGCTCGCGGAAAATCACCCATCCCAGCCCCGGCGGCGTCAACCCATACTTATGGCCCGAGGCATTGATCGATAACACCCGTGGCAGACGGAAATCCCATTTGTAATCGGGGTACAGGAACGGGTTCACAAAGCCGCCGGAAGCCCCATCGATATGCATCGGCACCGAGATGCCTGTGCGCTGCTCGTAGGCGTCCAGCCAGTCGTGAATGGCCTGGATGTCGTCGTCTTCCCCGGTGAATGTCTGTCCAGCAATCGCGACGACAGCAATCGTGTTTTCGTCAACGTACTTGTCAAGGTCTTCGGCAGTCAGCCGATAGTTACCTGGCTTGAGCGGTACGATGCGTGGCTCGACATCGAAATAGCGCAGGAATTTCTTCCAGACAATCTGCACGTTGCCGCCCGTCACCATATTGGGTCGCGTGGCGTCCTTGCCCTCCGCCTGGCGTTTCTGCCGCCAGTTCCATTTGTGCGCGAGGCCCGCAAGCATGCAGGCCTCGGACGAGCCGACGGTCGCCGTGCCATAGGGCTCCGCACCTTTGGGCCCGTTCCAGAGCTGATGCAGCCAGCGCACCATCCGTTGCTCGTTCGCGAAGACCTGCGGGTACATATCGTGGTCGATATAGTTCTTGAAGATGTTGCGCGCAGCAACCTCTCTCGCCTCCGGCTCCGCCCACGTCGTCACGAAAGACGACATATTCAGCATCGGATTCGCGTCGGTCCATTCTTCACTGATTACCACCGCGGCCGCTGCACGCGCTGACATGCCCTCCTTCGGAAATTGATCATCGGGCACCTTGAAATTGAATTCATCGTAGGCGGTAACCTTGTCTGAAATGACGGCCATTATTCACCTCGCTTAGCGCTTAACCCAATGGACGAAGCGTCCTTCGGGATTCTTTTTGTCCAGCGCCACGCGCTCGCGACAGTCGCTTACGCCCTCGGCCCACTGGGTAATGTCCACGCTAGGTGATGTCGTACTGAAATGCTTGCTGCAGATCAACAAAAATGGCAGGGCGGCTCGCCCTTGCGTGTCGGATACCCGACAAGAAGACGACTGAGCAATTCCAGCGCACTTCGCGCGAACAGGTTGATATAGCGCAATGGCGGATGGAGATAATCGCCTTTCCTTATCTGTGAAGGGGGAGTCTTACGCATCTGGCGAGGCCTTATGAATATCGAGCGCAGGAAGGTCAGCACTGTCCTGACTGTCATCGCCGTACTGATCCTCGTAGCTGCGCTGCCGTCGGCCGTGCGCGAGACGTTCGAGACCGGGAGAATCTATCTCTTCTCGCACCAGTTTCTTGAGGAGCTGCCGCAACGTCTCACGGGCCCTGGCCGGATGCGTTTTGTCCTGCAACCGCTGATTGCCGTCATTCTCGGCGTTCGTGCCGGGTGGCGCGATGCTCATGCGGGACGCCTCCCCTATATCCATGCCCTGGTCACCGATGCCGCGCATCGCAAGGATCTGCTGCGCAGCGGCTTGTCTGCAGTACGCGACTTGCTGGCCATGGGCATTACGCTGGATGCCCTGGCGCAACTGCTTATTTATGGTGTGGTGCATCCCGGTGCGGCGGCCGTGCTCGGGCCAGTACTGATCTGCCTCCCGTACGCCGTGGCACGCGCCCTGGCCAATCGGGTGGTCAATCTATTTCCCCGCGCGCGCTGAGACGCTCTCGTTTATCGGAGAAGACCGTGGAACTGGTCGTCAAGGATTACCCGCTACTGGTGTTCCTGATCACACTCATCACGTTATGGTTGGCCGAATGGCTCGGCTCGCGCCTGCTGTTTCAGGAGCGCGATGCAGCAGAGCGATCCGATTCGAGCGACGGCGTCATCCAGGGTTCCGTGCTGACACTGCTGGCCTTGCTGATTGGCTTCAGCTTCGCCATGGCGGTGAATCGCTACGATTTGCGCAAGAACTACGAGGAAGCGGAAGCCAACGCCATCGGCACGGAATTCCTCCGCGCGGGATTTCTGCCTGGTGAGGACGCAGAGAAGACTCGTAACCTGCTCAGGCTGTATCTGGACCAGCGGCTGCGCTTTTACACGATCCGTGACGCTACGCAACTCCAACACGCCAATGCCGAGACTTCGGCATTGCAGACGCAGCTCTGGACCATCGTGCAGCGGAACGCCATCGCCGAACCAAATGTGGTCCTCGCGCTGGTGGCGGCGGGAATGAACGATGTACTGAACAGCGAAGGCTACACGCAGGCAGCGTGGTGGAACCGCATTCCGAGTGCCGCGTGGTTGTTCATGCTGCTGGTTGCGATCTGCAGCAATGTACTCATCGGATACGCAGTCAGGAAGTCGCGCTCGGAGCGAAGGATGCTGTTCGTGCTGCCACTGGTTGTCGCGGCGTCGTTCATGCTGATCGCGGACATCGATAGCCCGCGCGGCGGCCTGATCCGGGTGGACCCGCACAACCTCCTCCGGCTCGCCGAATCGCTTCGAGCCCAATGAGCGTCGCTTGGGAGCCGGCGCACAGTCCCGCGTGGTTCTGGACGAAGAGATGGAATCCACGCCGTATCCCTTGCTGACAATGGAGTATCACCATGTCCTGGCTCGCATCGACGTTAAAGGCGTATCCGGAGATCGCCATCTTCCTCGCGCTGTGCATTGGCTACTGGGTGGGGGGCAAGAGCTTCAAGGGCTTCAGCCTTGGCGCGGTCACTGCAACCCTGCTCGTCGCCATCGCCATCGGCACGCTCGGCGTCACCATCTCACCCAACGTCAAGGCTGTGTTCTTCCTGATGTTCCTCTTCGCCGTGGGGTATAGCGTCGGCCCGCAATTCGTGCGTGGCATCGCCCGTGACGGCGTGCCCCAGGTCATTTTTGCGGCCGTGTCATGCCTGCTCTCCCTGGCTGCCGTGACCGGGGCGGCGGTCATGGCCCACTACAGCCTGGGCTCGGCGGCCGGATTGTTCGCGGGATCGCAGACCATCTCCGCCTCGATGGGCCTGGCCACCGATGCCATCAACCGCCTCGGCCTGCCGCCGGACGAGACCCGCGAACTGCTGGAGAGCATGCCCATCGCCTATGCCGTTACCTATATCTTTGGCACGGTGGGGTCAGCCCTGATCCTCGCGCAGCTCGGGCCAAAGCTGCTGGGAATCGATCTTGTTGCCGCATGCAAGGACTACGAGCGGGAACTCGGCGCAGGAGAAGCCGCCGAAGCGGGGACGGAATGGCATGACTTCGAGATCCGCGCTTATCGCGTTGGGGCGGACAGTCCGTTCATCGGCAGGACGGTTGCAGACCTGGAAGCCCACACCCCGGAGGGCCATCGCGCCTTCATCGAGCGCATTCGGCGCGATGGCGGGATCATCGAACCGGCGATGGACACAAAGCTGGCGCCCGGCGATATCGTCGCAATTGGCGGCAAGCGTGACCAGCTGATCGAACGGATGGGGCCGATGTCCCTGGAGGTCGAGGATGCCGAACTCCTCGATGTGCAGACCGAGGGGGTCGACATCTATGTCACCAACAAGGCGGTGGATGGCCGCACGCTCCGCGAACTGGCCCGCTGGCCGGGAGCGCGTGGGGTGTTTCTCAAGCACATCAAGCGGGGGCCGACCGAAACCGGCATTCCGCTATTGCCGAAGACCAAGCTTTACCGTGGTGACGTGATCACGGTGGTGGGCCGAACCCAGGACATCAACGCTGCGGCCCGGCAACTGGGTTACATCGACCGCCCGACCAAAGTGACGGATGTGGCCTCCATGTCGCTGGCCATCCTGATCGGTGCGCTGGTGGGCGCGGCCGTGCTGAGGCTGGGCAGCATCCCACTGACGATTTCCACCGCCGGCGGCACGCTCATCGCTGGATTGCTGTTCGGGTGGATCCGGGCGATACGGCCAACGTTCGGCCAGATTCCCGAGCCCACGATCTGGTTCATGAGTTCGGTCGGCCTGAACGTCTTCATCGCCGTGGTGGGCATCTCCGCCGGTCCGGGCTTCATCGCGGGCCTGCAGAAGCTCGGCATCAGCCTGCTGCTCTGGGGCATCTTCGCTACCACTGTGCCGTTGCTGGTCAGCATGTTCCTGGCCAAGTACGTATTCCGCTTTCACCCGGCCATCCTGCTGGGGGCTTGCGCCGGCGCCCGGGCCACCACGGCGGCACTGGGCATGATCTGCGAAGTGGCACAGAGTCAGGTTCCGGGTCTCGGCTATACGGTGTGCTATGCCGTCGGCAACACGCTCCTCACGATCTCGGGGATGGTCATCATCATGATCCTGTCTTGAGGCTGAAGACCCCCTACCACGTGTACTTCACCCCCGCGCGCACCACATATTGGTAGAAGCTCTGCGCGCCCCACGCGCCCGAGACATTGGTCCAGCCGGTCCAGCGTTTGCGGAAGTCCACATTGACGCCGATTTTCACTTCGTACCGATTGTCCGGGTACATGCTCCCCACGGGAAGCTGATTGAACGACACGTTGCTGCCCACGCTGGTATGCCACCAGTTGAGGGTCAGGTACGGCTGCCATTTGCGCGCGTCATCGCGCACATAGGTGCGATGCAGTCGCGCCCCGAGCCGCGTGATCCAGCCGTGCGAATCCGCCCCGCTCACGCGCGTGCCATTCGGCTCCGTGATGTCGTCCTCACTGTAGCCGACGTAGATCAACTGGCCCTGCGGCTCGATGACCCAATCGTGGCGCAGTGGCATGGCGTAACCGCCCTCCGCCGATACGGCGAAGCCCTGCGCGTGGTAGCGGACCACCGGCAGCAGGTCGCCCTCCACGCGATTGGTGAACCAGCCGTACTGGAACCAGGTGTCCACGTAGGCGCCGAGCTTGTGTTCGTCATTCTGGTACCAGGTGCCGTAGGCGCCCACGCTCCACCCTTCTACCCGCCCCTTGGCTCGGAAGGCGTTGCCCTGCGCTTGCGCGTCCGTCCAGGCGTTGCCGTAGCTGCCCATCAGGCCGAGGTGCGCGCGCGCGGCTTCGCCGAAGACCTTCCACTTGGCCAGTTCGGCGCCGCCCTGGAGCAGGAAGGCGTCCGTGCTGGTCTTGAACACGCCATTGCTGCTGTGGCTGCCCTCCCACTTGCCTACCGCGCGCAACCAGCCTGAGCGCGGCTTGTCGTTCTCGCGGTCGAAATCCTGTCCTTCTACATACTGCGGCTCGCCCAGCCGGTCATGCAGGCTATGGACAAACATCTGCCCGGCCAGGCGCTGGTTGGCCAGGTAGGCCGCCACCTCGGGGCGATAGAGCGCGCCGGCCGGCGTTGGAGGCGGGGTCGGGCCTGGGTCCTGTTCGGACCGCAGATACCAGACGTTTGCGGCGCTGCCATCCGGCGCGCCCTGGAACAGCCGGTATTCGTAGGCGCCGGCCACGGCGCGGCCATCCAGCGCAAAGGCGCCGGGCGCACTGTCGCTGGCCGCCGGACTCAGGATTTCCACGAGCGGAATGCCGTTGGCGACCGTGAGCGCACCCTGTCCGCCGACGTTGTTGACCCGAATCCGCGTGGCGCCGCCGGAGCCGGTCGCCGTGGCATCCGCAACGAGCATGTCGGCACGCGAGGCAGGCCCGCCCTCATTGAGCACGGCATTGAGCTTCAGTGTGCCGCCATTGGAGACATAGCGTCCCCCGCCGTACTGCCCCGCCGTCTGGCCGCCGCCGATCAAGAGCACGTTGCCGACCGCCGTACCGCCGCCTGTGAGATCGATGGTTCCACTGTTGGTGAACGTCTGCACGCCAAGGATCTGCCCCTGCACCGCGCCGCCGGCTACCGGCGTGTTGGCCGTCTGGCCCAGCGGCAGATAAGCGCCGGCCGGGTTGAACGTGACGATGGCGTCGGCCGGTTGCCGCGTGCCGCCCGCCCCTGACACCGGCTGCGCGGCCAGCGCAAGCGTGCCGGCGTTATCGACCGTGTTGTTCAGGCCCGTGCCGAGGTTGGCGATTGCCACGTTCCAGCTGTCCCGCGAGCCGCTTCCCGTGCTATCCGCGAAGCTGCGCAGGTTCCACGTGCCGCTATTGTTGAGCGTGACGTCAGACGTTGCCGCCGAGACAACACCCGTCATCGTGCCAGTGTTGTCGAGCCGGAACGATCCCGCCGAGCCGTTGCTGTCGGCACGCACGGCCTGATCGCTCAGGGCCTCGATGGAAGACGCATTCCGCACGAGCTGTGTCAGCCCGGCCGTGGCGATGCCCGCGCTCGTGCCCCATCCCGCCCGAACCGGCTGGAGGTTCTGCACATCGACCGCGCCGCCCACCGAGGTGATCTCCAGGCCCGACGCATTGTTCCCGACGGTCGAGATCGCCCCTTCATTGACGACGGACATCGCTGCCGCGCCGCTGCCCCGCGCCAGGATGCCCTGCGCGTCGATCGCGCCAAGCGTCTGGATCGCGCCGCGATTGATGATGGTCTGCGCGCCCGTTCCCGAGAGCGTGGCGATCCCACGCTGGGCGTTGCCGCGCGCCGTCAGCGTGCCGGCATTCTGCACGGTGACTTTCCCCAGCCCAGTGCCGCCGTTGTAGCCGCTGCCCGCCACGATGGCCGCGCCGCTGCCATTCACGTCGATGCTGCCGCTCAGGAAATTGATGTCGACATCGCCGCCCAGACTGGTGCCTTGCAGACCGAACGAACCGCCGCCGGATCCTTCTCCACCGCCATTGTCCGAGTGCGTGATGATCGTGCCCTGCGCCGTGATGCCGACCGTGTTGGTCGCCGCACCCGTGGTGGCGTAGATCCCGTTGGCATTGCCGTTGAAGGTTTCGAGGCGGGCACCGGTGTAGGTCACCTGCGTATTGCCGCTGACGGAATGCGCGCGAATGGCAGCCGAGCCGTCGCCGTAGGTGGTGATGTTGCCCGAATAGTCGACGGTGACGGCCCCGGCTTCCGCGCCAACGGTAATGCCGAAGGCGCGCACCGTTGCAGCGTTGCCGAACACTGTAATGTCACCGGTGCCCGTGACGGTGGCCGTCCCGCCAGCCCGGGCGATCATATAGATGCCGCGTGAGCCCTCGGCATTCCCCGTGGCGCCAACCGTGATCGGCGCCCGGTTGTCGACCGACAGCGAGCCCGATGTGGTCAGCCCCGATGTGACATAGATGCCATGCCCCGCCTGCCCCGTGGCCAAAATGGCGCCCTCGTTGACCACCGCGACGTCGCCGCCCTGCGTGCTGGATCGGATGCCGAAGCCGTTCAGCCCGTCGGTGGTGATGGCGCCGCCGTTGCGGATGCGGGTGGTGCCGGTACCGGCATCGGTCATGATGCCGAACGCATTGGTCGCGGTCGCCCGGACCGTGGCGTTGCTGTCGATGGTGATGGCGCCGCTGCCGGGGCTGTAGGCGCGTATACCGGCATGATTGGCGGGGCCCGCCTCGAGACCCGGGTCCGACGGATCCTCGATTGCCGTGGTGTTGTCGATAAGGAAGGTCACGCCGCTGCCGACCGTCGCCGAGACCGCGCCCGCACTGGTCGCCGTGGTTTTCACGTTCATGCCGTGGCCGCCGACCGTCGAAATGGTCCCGCTGCCCTGATGCACGATGGCGGCGCTGCCGCCGCCGTTGGCAGTGATGTCCAGGCCGTCGTGCTCGTTCCCGCCGACCCGGTTCGTGATGTTGAGCGTCGTGCCGGGCGTCACGGTAATCGTCGAACTGCCCGGGCTCAGGTTGATTACGCCAACCCCGTCCAGGCCAGCGCCCTGCATGGTGATCGACGTGGTGCCGCCGTCGAGGATCGCGGCGGCATTGCCGGCAGTGACGGTGCCGGTGACCTGGGCCGTCACGCCGTTCGCGGCCGCCGCCGGCTGGTTGATGATGGTGGTGCCCGCCACGGTTGCCGTGGCGTTGGCTGCGGACGTGGTCGCCCGGATACTGGCCCCGGCCGTCGTATTGAACGTGGTGCCCGTCAGGGTGCCGATATTGGCCGCCGTACCCGCTGTCGGCTGGCAGAACACGCCAACCGAGAACGTTCCGCTGATACTCGTACTGCACATGGACGTCTGCGCTTGCAGTGCCGAGGGGAACAATGCTGCGGCGCCCAGTGCGATCCGCGTCCTCACACAACGTCCCGGCCGCCCCATATAGTCTCCCGTGCCATAGTCAGACGTGGTCGAACCAGTATGGAGTGCCAAATCTGACGGGCAAGTGAAACTTTTGGCAAAGCGAGTTAAAGCCGTTGCATCGCCCCGATTGCCCGCCGGCCCACCACCACGAGCACCCCCGCCCCGAACACGATCAGCATGCCGCCCGCCGCCCGTTCCAGTTTCGGCAGCGCCCGGGAGAAGCGCCGCAGCACGCGCGCGTGACCGATGGACACCGCGACCAGCAGGTCCCACCCCAGCACCGCGGCGAACATCCACACGCCGTACGCCACCTTCCACGGCGCGCTGGCGTGCGGCCCGCTCAGCATGGCGGCCAGGCTGGCGTAGAACAAGGCGTTCTTGGGGTTGAGGATGCCGGACAGGAAGCCGCTGGCCACCGCCTGCGCCAAGCCGGTGGCCGCTCCGCCACCCTGGTTCGCCGCACCCAGCGGGGTGGCCCCGGCGAACCGCACGAACTGCCAGCCGAGATAGAGCAGGTACAGGCCGCCGGCCAGTTGCGTCAGGCCGAATAGCGCGCTGTCTGGTTGCATGGCCGAGACCCCCGCGAATGCCCCGGTGATGAACACGCCGTTGGCCAGCGCAATGCCGAGACACGCCCCGGCGGCGCGTCGCCAGCCGGCGGCCAGTGAGGTGCGGGCGATCAGGAAGAAGTCGGGGCCGGGCGACAGCAGCGCCAGAAAGTGGGCCGTGGCGACGATGAGGAATAGGTGCATGACGCGGACTCGCTGAGGAAACCGGCGGAGTCTGCCGCCCCGCACGGGCCGCGTCTTGAAGGAAATTGCAGGATTGGGGGGATCAGGCCCGATCAGGCCCGATACCGGGCCGGCGTCACGGCGGCGTGCGCCTTGAACACGCGCTGGAAGTGGCTCTGATCCGCAAAACCAAGCCGGTAGGCCACATCGGCAATCGCCTCGCCGGCCCGCAGGTGCTCGCGGGCCATGTTGACGCGCTGGTTGACCTGCCACGCGTGCGGCGTCATGCCGGTGGCCCGGCGGAAGGCGCGAATCAGCTGGTAGCGGCTCAGGCCAGCCAGCTCTGCCAGTGCCGCGAGCTGATGGCCCTCCACGGGCGAGTTGGCCAGCGCGGCGAACACGGCGGCCAGCCGCTGGCGCCAGACGGCCGCACCGGGCGGGTTCGTGTCGATGGCTTGCCCGGCCAGGCGCAGGGCGTCGCCCACAAAGAGAATCAGCGCGGCTTCCTTCTCGGGAATGCTGGCGGCGGAAAAAAGCAGCGCATTGAGCCGGCAGAACGCCTGGTAGTGCGCCGGCCGCTGCGTCACCCGAACCGTCGCGCCAAGGGCATCCGCCCCCTCCTCCGCACAGATCGCGGCGACCCAGCCGGGCTCAAGATGGAGCATCTGGTAGCTCCAGGCGCTGTCCGGCGCCGGGTTGCAGGCATGAACGTGGCCCGGCGGCACAATCACCAGCGTTCCGGGGTGCAGCGTCACCGGCGCGGGGCCGGTGCCCGTGAAAGCGCTGGCGCCGCCATCCACGGCGCCAATCGACCAGGTCGGATGGCTATGCGGCCGATAGGCCGCACGGCTCTGGCACGCCCGGCGGCTCTCGACGCAGGGCATGGCGGGGTCGCGCCAGAACTCGGTGGTGTCATCGGGGCCAGTCATGGCGGCGATTCTACCTTCGAGGAACCGCCGCACCCTGCCCCTATCCATCACTTCGACTGCACGATCACCGTACCTTCGGTAATCGTCGGTGCGCCCACGGAGATTCCGGTGGCGTGCTCCGCGATCCAGGTCTTGGCGACCTTGACGCTTTCGTCCGTGCCCGCCTTGTCGGTGCAGGTGGTCACCGAAAAGCCGCCGGCGTCTCCGCGCACCAGCGTGTAGCTGAGCAGGCCCTGAACTTCCCGCATCAACGGTTCGATCTCGTCCTTGTGTTGTGCCAGCAGGTCGAATAGCTCGCTGGCGCCGCTTCCTGAATACGTTCTGACGACGGTGTGCATGATGGGTCCTCCATTGCTTGGGCCCCGGCTTTTCGCGCAGTGCGCAAAGTTAAGCTGCAACGGAATCAGTCTAGATGCCAGTGGGCCCGGCAAGCCCCCGGGCGCGGGATTAACCGCCCAGCAAATCGCCGTTGACCAGGATGTGCAGCGTCCGGACGAACAGCACCACGATGGCGATACTCCTTGGGCGCCAGCGCCAGGAAGATGAACAGACCGAAGTAGAACAGCAAGGCGGCGAAGGTATCCACGCGCTGGGTCATGTTGGCTGGAGCTGGCGAAGCAGATGGCGAGGGTCGCCACGGTGCCCACGGTCCACATCCCCTCGGCCAGCGCCTGGCTCAGCGGAGCGACCACCGTAGACAGCAGCAGGATGGCGATGGTGATGGCGATGGTGATGGTGCCGAAGAAATTCCCCGCCACCGGGTGCCGGTACTCGCTGGCCTCCGCCGCCGGGTAGTCGAACCGCCTTGACCAGATAACCGGCGCCCAGCACGACGAACACAGCCAGCGCCAGCAGGCCGGCGCCTTCGGCGATCAGCGGACTGGCCCCGAAGGCCCGGCTGGCCTGCCGCCACGCCAGCGACAGCCCGGCGATCCCCATCACCGACGCGAACAGGTTGACGGGCAGGTGCCTGACGGAGGCGGATTTCCGCAGGGTGTGGGGGTGAGGGTTCGAAAGCGTCGACACGGGAGGGACTCCAGATTGAGGGGGTTCGCCCGATACTAGATCCTTCCATCCATAAAGATAATCTGGCACGATCGGGAATCACCCTCCCAAAAATCGAGAATATGAGATGGCGGGCGCCCTGCGCGCGGGCGCGTTGCAGATCGTGCTCGAAGCGTTCGAGCCGCCGCCGTGGCCCATCAGCCTGGTCCACACCGGGCAGGGCCTGCTGCCGCTGAAGCTGCGCGCCTTCCTGGACTTCGCCGCGCCCCGGCTCAGGGCCCGGGTGGCGGAGGTAAGCGTTTGACGTTGGACAAGCTATCGATCAAGGGGCAGGACGTCCCGCTGCCATTGGCATGGCATTGCGCGATGAGGGTCTTCAGTTCGTCCCGCAGGCGTAGCAGATCCTTCAATCGATCTTCCACAAGCCCGAGCTTGTGTTCGGCCAGCGCGCGCGCCGTGCCGCACATGTCGCCATCGTCCTGGCGCAACAGGACGCGGACTTCGTCCAGCGTGAAGCCGAACGATTGCGCCCGGCGAATGAAATGAAGCCGTTGCAGGCTCTCGTCCGAATACTGGCGAACGGCGCCAAAGGCGCGCTCCGGCACCGGCAGCAGCCCGCACCGATGGTAGTAACGCACCGTCTCCACGCCAACCCCTGCTGCCTTGGCGAGCTTCCCGATTGTCATGGTGTGATGCATCGCGCTTGACTCCGTACCTTGGTACGCATCTAGGCTAGCGATAAATTTCTCGAAAGAAAATAGCGGCGAATACGGGGTTGCGGAGTTGCGGAGTTGCGGAGTTGCGGAGTTGCGCTGGGCTGCGTAGCGGTCCGGAGAAAACAAGAACATCCTGGAAAGGGAAGCGATATGCAATCGCGCATCATTCGCGTTCTGCCCGCGGAGACTGGCTGGTTATTGCAGTTTGATGGCCTCGATTTCAAGCCCCAGCGATTCACGACCATGGAAGCGGCCATTGCCGCCGGCTGGGACATGGCCCGGCGCGAGAACGCCGAGTTGCACATCCATCGTCAGGATGGGGATGTGCACCTGCGCAGGGCCTGGTACGACCCCTATCAGGATCGCTAGCCGCGTGCCGGAAGTGCGGGATCAGCCGCTGGCCGGTCCCGCCTCTCGCTTGACACCGCCGGCGCTCAGGCCGGCGGGGCACCCTCCTTGAACAAGGACTTCAGCTGCGTGCGCAGTTCAGGGGAATCCTGATGCTGATGCACCGCCACCGCATGCTGGACCGCAGCCTCGAGCAATTCGTCTTCATTGTCGGCGCTAAGCGCCACAGTGCAGTTTTTCTCGCTCGGATAGTCGCGGCAATCGATGTACTTGCGTCCCATATTGCCTCCTGACACCGGCCTGGGGCCGGTGCCTTGAAGTATAGGAGCGACGGCGGCAACGCCTAGTCCGGCTTGATGCCTGCGCGCGCCACGATCGGCTTCCAGCGTTGCTGCTCGGCCGCGATGAAGCGGGCGAATTCCTCGGGCGTGCTGCCCGCCACCAGCGCCGCGTCCGCGCTGAGCCGCTCCACCGAGGTGGGACTCTTCACCGCCTTGATCGTGGCCTCCGCCAGCTTCGCCACCGCCGGCTGCGGCAGCGAGGCCGGCGCCAGCAGCCCGTACCACTGCGTCATTTCGAAGCCCGGATAGCCCTGCTCCGCCACCGTCGGCACGTCCGGCAGTTGCGGAATGCGCTGCGCCGTACCCGTGGCGATACAGCGCACCTTGCCCGTCTTGATGAACTGGATGATGGCCGGCGCGCCCACCGCCGCCGCGTCCAGCCGCCCGGACAGCAGGTCGGTGATCTGCGGGCCGCTGCCGCGATACGGCACGTGGGTAATGAAAGTGCCAGTGGTCGCCTTCAGGTACTCGAAGGCCAGGTGGCCGGCGCTGCCGTTGCCCGCCGAGCCGTAGTTCAGCTTGCCCGGCTTGCTCTTGGCCAGCGCCACGAATTCCTTGAGGTTCCTGGCCGGCAGGTCCGGGTGCACCACGTACAGGCTGGGCACCTTCGACAGCAGCGAAATCGGCCGGAAGTCCTTGTTCGGGTCGTACGGCAGCTTGGAGAAGATGTACGGATTGACCGCCAGCGTGCCGATGTGGCCGAGGATCAGCGTGTGGTTGTCGTCGGCCCGCGCCACCTCCCCCATGGCGATATTGCCCGCCCCGCCCGGCTTGTTTTCAACGAATACCGATACGCCGAGCAGCTTGGTCAGCTCCGCCGCCGTGGAGCGCGCCACGATCTCGGAACTGCCGCCCGGCGCAAACGGCACCACCAGCCGGATGGGTTTGGACGGCCAGGCCTGCGCCAGCGCCAGCGTGGGCGCCAGCGCGCCGGCGCCCAGCGCGGCCATCAGCCCGAGCAGGTGCCGGCGCTCGGCGTCAAAGGGGGAATCTGCGGACATGGGGGTCTCCTTCGTTTTGAATGTTCTACGACGTCGCGCCGGCGCTTATTCCGGCTTGACGTTGCCGTCCTTGATGACCTTGGCCCAGAGCCGCGTCTGGGTATCGATAAAGCGCGCCGCCTCGGCCGGCGGGGCGCCTACCACCTCGCCGCCCAGCTCGGCCACGCGCTGGCGGATCTCCGGACTACCCATGACCTTCTGGAGCGCGCCCGACAGCCGCGCCACCACGGCTTCCGGCGTGTTGGCAGGCAGGAAGGCGGCATTCCATTCATAGACCTCGTAGCCCGCCACGCCGGCTTCCTGCATGGTCGGCACGTTGGGCAGCGCGGACGTGCGCGTATGGCTGGTCACCGCCAGCGGCCGCAGCTTGCCTGCCTTGATGTGCTGGAGGCTCGAAGCCACGTTGGCGAAGAACAGCGGCACCTGCCCGGCAATGACATCGGTCATCGCCGGGCCGCCGCCCTTGTATGGCACGTGGAGCAGGTCCACGCTGGCGCGCTGCTCGAACAGCACGCCGGACAGGTGCTGCGCCGAGCCGTTGCCTGACGAGGCAAACGCCACCGTGCCCGGCTTCTGCTTCGCCAGCGCCAGCACGTCCTTGACGTTCGTCGCCGGGAAGGCGGGATTGGCGACCAGTACATTGGGGTAGCGCGCCAGCACGCCCACCGCCCGGAACGCCTTGGCGGGGTCGTAGGGCAGGCGCGGATAGAGGCTTGGGTTCACCGCGTAGGAGGACGCGTCCACCATCAGCGTGTAGCCATCGGGCGCGGCCTTGGCCACGTACGACGCGCCAATCTGCCCGCCCGCCCCGGGGCGGTTTTCCACGATCACCGTCTGGCCGAGTTCCCGGCCCAGCCCCGGCGCAATCAGCCGCGCCATCAGGTCGGCGCCGCCGCCGGGCGGATAGGTGACCACGATGGTCAGCGGCCGCGTGGGCCATGGCTGAGCGGGGTCGGCGGCGTGCAGCAGGGTCGGCTGCAAGGCCAGGCAAGCCAGGGTGAGAGGGATCAGGGAACGCATGGGGTGTCTCCGTCGAATCAGTTTTTGGGGGGAGGTCAGCGGATCTCGGCCGTGTAGCGGAAGGCATAGGCATCGCCCCGGGTCAGCCGGTATTCGACGCACTGGCCCTGGATATCGAACGCCTGGCGTGTGACCAGGGCACAGGGGTGGGAGGGCGGCAGCGCGAGCAGGTCAGCTTCCTCGGCATCGAGCAGGCGGAAGGTCACCTCGTCCATCGCCCGGTGCACGGTGATGCCGCAGCGCTGGCTCAGCAGCGGATAGAGCAGCTCGCCCCACTCGGCCACCGGGGTGTCCTGCAACGCCGCGCAGCGCGGCAACGGCAGCCAGATCGATTCGAGCAGGCGTGGGGTGTCCGCCACCCAGCGCCGGCGCGAGATGGCCAGGCCCCGCGCGCCGGCCTCCAGCCCGAAGCGGCTGGCCATGCCCTTATCCAGCCGCACGCTGCGGCAGGACAGGATTTCCGAGCGCGGCACCGCCGTGGGCGCCGCATCGGCGTCCGCCTCCGAGCGGAAGCGGAAAAAGCGCATCATGCTGGCGCCGCTCCCCCCGGTCAGGCCGGTGCGTACGAAGGTGCCCTTGCCCTGCACCCGCTCCAGCAGCCCCTGCTGCACCAGCACGGCAATCGCCTGCCGGATCGTGCCGAGCGCGATGCCGAATTCGACTGCCAGCGCACTTTCGGCCGGAATGGCGGTGCCCGGCGACCATTCGCCCGTGACGATCTTCTGCTGCAATTGCGCGGCAATCTGCCCGTAGCGGCTCATGCCTGCCGAGGCGGCTGCCGGTTGGCGCGTGGCATTGTCTGGCATCTGGTGTCCGTGTTAGATTCCACTCCTATAGAGGACTAGAGTACCCGGACCGGGCCAGCCCGCCATATCGGGGCTAACCCGCACAGAGGAGAATCGTGCCGATGACGACAAGCCAGACGCTGGTGGATTGCCACTTTCATGTCTTCGATGCCGGCGTGGCCGTGGCCTCGGCGCGCTATCGGCCGCCCTATGCCGCGCCGCTGGCGGACTGGCTGGCCATGGCCGGCGCGCTGGGCGACCCGGCGGTGGACCCGGTGGACGCGGTGGACCCCTACGGCGTGGTAGTCCAGACCAGCTTCCTGGGCACCGACAACTCGGCCATGCTGGCCGCGCTGGGCCGCATGCCGGGGCGGCTGCGCGGCGTGGCGGTGGTCGATCCCGCCGTGAACGACGCCGAACTCGCCACGCTGGATGCCGCCGGGGTCCGGGGCATCCGCCTGAACCTGTATGGCGATGCCGGCTGGCGCCGCATTGACACCGCGCCGTGGCGCACGCTCTTCCAGCGCGTGGCGGCGCTGGGCTGGCACGTCGAGCTCCACACCAACAACGGCGACGGCGCGACGGTGCTGGCCGCGCTCGACATCGCGATGGGCGAAACATCAGCCCCCATCGTGCTCGATCACTTCGGCCGCCCCGGCCCGCTCGGCGTGGACGACCCGGTCTTCGACACGGCCCGCACCGTGGCCGTGCGGCGCCCGCTCTGGATCAAGATCAGCGCGCCCTACCGGCTGGCCAGCCCTAATCAGTGGCCGGCACTGGCCGCGCATTGGGCCGAAGTAGCGGGGCCGGACCGCCTGCTCTGGGGCAGCGACTGGCCGTGGACCAACCACGAAGCCCCGGCGCGCGCCGACGAGTGCCGCGCGGTGATGGCCTGGTTCGCACAGCGGCCGGATCTGACGGAAGGCTTGCGCTGGCGCAATGCCGCCGCGCTCTACGGCTTCGCGCTGGCGGGCTGACACCGAATCTGCTTCCAGCGCGCGTGGCCGCGAGCACCGCCTGACGCGCTGACGCGGCGCGTCCGTGCCGGTGCACCAGCCCCGCCGGCGGTGCAAGGCATGCCCTGCGCCGGGGCGAACCCGTTCGCCCCCCCCTCCCCCCTTTCCGTCCATTTTTCCCTCCTCATTCCCCCAATCCCAGCCCCCAAGCCGGATTCCGGGCGCGCCGGCTATCAGGGTATTCACTGGCATTGCTCTTGCTAGACCAATGCTGGAAGATATCCTAAATATATTAAGCAGATATTTGCGAGCCCAACCCGACCCAACCGAGGAGTCCCCTGTGACCAATTCGACCAATTCGAGCAACGCCACCAATCCCCGTTGGACCGGCATCTTCCCCGCTATCACCACCAAGTTCCACGCCGACGAGCGGATCGATGCCGAGGGCACGAGCCGTCACATCGAATTCCAGATCCGCAATGGCATCCACGGGCTGGTGACCTGCGGTTCGCTGGGCGAGGCCAGCACGCTGTCGCTCGAGGAGAAGCTCGACGTGGCGCGCATCGCCGTGGAAGCCGCCGATGGCCGCATCCCGGTGCTGGCCAACGTCTCCGAAACCAGCACGCGAGACGCGCTGCGCTATATCGACGGCGCGAACAAGCTCGGCGTGGCCGGCTTCATGGTGATGCCTTCGGTGATCTACGTGGCCGATGCCCGCGAAGCGATGCAGAACGTGCGCGTCATGGCGGAAGCCGCCCAGAAGCCGGTGATGGTCTACAACAACCCGGTCGCCTACCGGGTGGACCTCAAGCCCGAGCACATGGTGGAGCTGGCGGACTGCAAGTGGGTGGCGGCGATCAAGGAAAGCACGGGCGACATCCGCCGCGTGACCGACCTGCGCAACACCCTGGGCGACCGCTACCAGATCTTCATGGGCGTGGACGACCTGGCCTACGAAGGGCTGGCGCTGGGCTGCGACGGCCTGCTGGCCGGCGTGGGCTGCGCCTTCCCGCGCGAGACCGTGGCGCTGTTCGACCTGATGAAGGCCGGCAACTTCGCCGAGGCGCTCAAGCTGTACCAGTGGATGACCCCGATGCTCCACCTCGATGTCTCCAACAAGCTGGTGCAGAACCTCAAGCTGATCGACACCCTGGTCGGCGTGGGCTCCGAGTTCATGCGCCGCCCGCGCCTGCCGCTGGTGGGCGAGGAGCGCGCCTTCGTCGAGCGCGTGGTGCGCCAGGCGCTGGAGACGCGGCCGGCGAAGTACCAGTCGGTGGTGTGATGCGGGCCTGCGGCGGTTCCGTGCCGCCGCAGGCATCCAACTTGCACCAGCCGTCGCGTCCGCGATCGTCACGACCGCCCTTCGTCCTGGAGTCTGCCTGCCATGCCTGACCTTTCCTCCCTCACCGCGGCCGAAGCGCCCGCCACGGCCACCGTTGCGCGACCGGTACGCTGGGTGCTGCGCGCCTCGGACGCCGTGCTCGCCGTGGAGCGCTACGTGCTCGGCGGCCTGATGACGCTGCTGGTGCTGCTGATCCTGCTCAACGTGGTCACGCGCTACGCAGGGCTGCCGCTGTACTGGGTGGACGAGGCATCGGTCTACGCGGTGGTGTGGCTGACTTTCGTCGGCGCCTCGGTCATGACGCGCCTGCGGCTCGATTTCGCCGTGGGGCTGCTCACCGAGCACCTGCCCCCGAAGGCCGCCCGCGCCGCCAAGGCCATCGCCACGGGCGGCGTGCTGGTGTTCGGGCTGGCGCTGCTGGCGATGTGCTGGGTCTGGATGGACCCGGTCGGCATTGCCCGCTACGGCTTCGACGCCCGCGAGTACGCGGCCGAATCGTTCAACTTCCTCTACACCGAGCACACCCAGACGCTGGAATGGCCGGTCTGGGTGCTCCAGCTGATCATGCCGCTGTTCTCCTGCACCCTGAGCCTGCACGCGCTGGCCAACCTGCTCGAAGACCTGGACCTGGCGCCGCGCCGCACCTTCCCCGAGTTCCAGGTGGGTAATTCCGAGACGGTGAACTGACATGCCGACAACCTTCTTCTTCTGCGGCGTGATGCTGGTTGGCGTGCCCATCGGCATCTGCCTGTGCCTGGCCGGGCTGGCGTTCATCTTCAGCACCGGCGCCACCGTGCTGCTGCAATCGTTCCCCTCGCAGATGTTCGCGGGCGTGGACAGCTACGGCCTGATCGCCATCCCCCTGTTCATCCTGATCGGCGAGATCATGAACAGCGGCGGCATCACGCGCCGGCTGGTCGACCTGTCGATGGCCTTCGTCGGCTCGATCAAGGGTGGGCTGGCCTACGTCAACATCCTGGCCAACATGCTGGTGTCGTCGATCATCGGCTCGGCCACGGCCCAGGTGGCGATCATGTCGCAGGTGATGGTGCCCGAGATGGAGAAACAGGGCTACGACAAGACCTTCGCGGCCGGGCTGACCGTCTACGGCGGCATGCTGGGGCCGATCATCCCGCCCTCGGTGATGTTCGTGGTCTACAGCGTGCTGGCCCAGGTGGCCGTGGGCGACATGCTGATCGCCGGCATCCTGCCCGGGCTGCTGCTGACGGTGCTGTTCTTCATCATCATCGCCATCATGGGGGTCTTCTACAACTACCCCCGCAGCGCGCGCAAGACGCTGCGCGAGCGCGCCACCACCGTGATCCAGGCCAGCCCGACGCTGCTGATCCCGGTGGTGATCGTCGGCTCCATCCTCGGCGGCGTGGCCAATCCCACCGAAGCCGCCGCCGTGGGCGCGCTGGCCGCGGCGCTGGTCGGCCGCTACGTGACCAAGGAGTTCGACCTGCGCACGATGCCGGCCATCCTGCTGCGCTCGGCCATCTATTCGGCCATCGTGCTGTTCCTGGTGGCGGCTGCCGCCGTGTTCTCGTGGCTGCTGATCTACGGCAAGATTCCGCAGATGGTGGCGGCCTGGATCCAGACCATCGCCCACAGCCCGGTCGAATTCCTGCTGCTGGCCAACGTGATCCTGCTGATCATCGGCACGGTGATCGACGGCATTCCGGGGCTGATCATGACCGTGCCGATCCTGCTGCCGATCGCCACCGAGGTCTACCACATCGACCCGCGCCACTTCGGCGTGGTCATCGTCATCAACCTCGTGCTCGGGCTGATGTCCCCGCCCGTGGGGCTGAGCTTCTTCGTGGCCTCCGCCGTCACCGGCGCCAAGCCGGGGAAGATGTTCATGGTCACGCTGCCCTTTTTCCTGATCAGCTGCGTGGCCCTGGTGCTGCTCTCGCTGTTCCCGAGCCTGTCCATCGGCCTGCTGGACTAGCCGCCCGATCCAACCCGATCCAACCCGATCCCTTGCTGTCCCATCCGCCTCGCCGTTACCCATCGAACCGCACTGGAGCCGCCATGACCCTCATCACCCGCCGCCGTTTCCTCAAGACCACCGCGCTGGCCACCGTTGCCGCGCCCATGGTCATCACCTCCACCACCCGCGCCGCCACCACCAAGGAATTCCGCCTGGGCCTGATCACGCCCGCCGGCCATTCGTGGAACCGGGCCGCCGTGGCCTTCGGCGAGTCGCTCAAGAAGGAAACCGACGGCCGCCTGACCGTGACCGTGTTCCACTCGGGCCAGCTCGGCAATGAGTCCGCGATGATGCAGCAGCTCCAGTCCGGCGCGCTCGACATGGGCTGGATCCAGGCGGCCGAACTCGGCTCGCGGGTGTCCAGCGTGGCCGCCATCAACGCGCCCTACCTGGTGCGCTCCACCAGCAGCGTGGCCAAGCTGGTGCGCACGCCGGCGGCCCTGAAGCTGCTGGACGCCCTGCCGCGCGAAACCGGCACCATCGGCCTGGGCTGGGGCATCACCGGCATGCGGGTGGTGTTCGCCACGCGCGACATCAATTCGCCGGACGACCTCAAGGGCATGAAACTGCGCATCAACCCCACGCCGGTCTACCGCGACTTCTATTCGATGCTGGGCGCCGCGCCCACCCCGATCCCCACCCCGGCCGTGTTCGACGCCATGACCAATGGCCAGGTGGATGGGCTGGAGGCCGACATCGAACTGTCCTGGAACCAGCGCTACGACAAGATCTCCAAGTCCCTGCTGCCGATGAACGCGCTGTTCATGCCGTTCGCGCCGCTGGTCTCGGGCCGAATCTGGCAAGGGCTGGACGCGAAGGACAAGGACCTCGTGCGCGCGCTGGTCACGCAGTCCCTGACCGCGCAGATCAACGACATCGTCACCACGGAGGCGGGGCTGATCGAGAAGCTCAAGCAGTCGTCGGTCCACTTCAAGAGCGTGGCCAACTACGACCCGGCGCCGGCGATCCAGAAGTTCGACGCCCTGTGGGTGGCCAAGGCCCCGGCGATTCCCGAGCTGCGCAAGATCGGCGCCACGCTGTAAGCGCACTGAGCGCACTAAGCGCCCTGAGCGCTCTGAGCCCCGCGGGGGCGGTCACGGCATAATGTCGACCGCCGCCCCCGCTGCCAACCTGTTCGAGATGCCGACACCTTCCAGAAACCAGAGCGCCGAGACTGACAATCGTGAAAAGCGCCGCGCCGCCGACGTGGCCTACGACCGCATCGAGACGCTGATCTCCAAGCTCGAGATCGCCCCCGGCAGCCCCGTGGTGGAGGCCGAGCTGGCCGAACTCACCGGGCTGGGCCGTACGCCCGTGCGGGAGGCGCTGGTGCGCATGGTGTCGATGGGGCTGGTGCTCCAGCAGCCCCGGCGCGGGCTGATTGTCTCGACCATCGACGTCATGGACCATCTGGACGTGCTGGCCACGCGCCGCGTGCTGGAGCGGCTGATTGCCGCCAACGCCGCGCGCCGCGCCACCGACGCCCAGCGCAAGGCGCTGATCGCCTGCGCCCAGAAGATGGTCAAGGCCGCCCAGCGCGGCAACCTCGACGAATACATGGCCGCCGACCAGGCGCTGGACCACGTGAACCACGCGGCCTGCCGCAACCGCTCGGCGGTCAAGGCGGTGATCCCGCTGATCGTGCAGTGCCGGCGCTTCTGGTACGCCTACCAGCACGAAGGCGAGATTGCCGAGGGCGCCCAGGCCCACCTGGTCATGGCGCAGGCCATCGCCAGCGGCAACGAAGCCGAAGCCGCCAACGGCGCGGAGCGGCTGATGGACTACCTGGAGCGCTTCGCGCGCCGCGTCGTCAACGCCTGATCCCTCGTTATTGCATCGGCTGCCAGCCACCGCTGGTAGCCACCAACTGCTGCGTCAGCGCCATCGTGCCGCTGCCCCGCACCACGCGGGCCAGCACGGGGAAGGCGCCCTGCACCGCCGCATCACTGGCCCAGGGGGCCGGATCGAGCATATAGGTGTAGCGGACGGTGGCGGTGGCGTGCGCCGGCTTGTCGTCGCTGCCGCTGCCGCTGGCCTTGGGTGTATCCCAGCCGGTGACCTTGTTCACGCGGACGTGGCCGTAGCAAAGATCCGGCTCGGCGGTGTCCGCACCTTTCGCAGCCGTCTTGGGATGGGCGTTGACGAAGCCGCGCCCCTTGTCGGTCAGGTCATAGCGCAGCGCCTTCACGGTTTCCGTCTCGCCATTCTGGTGGCGCAGCGTCATTTCCGCGCGGGTGTGCGCCACCAGCCCGGCATGTTCGAGCGCGGGCATCTGGATGCCGTCGCGCAGTGTCCCCGCCACGGGCAGGTCCGGCACATCTACCGGCCAGCGATGGCGGCCGATGCAGAGGTCGCCGTGCGCTTCGAGCTGCTTCTCCAGCGCGGCGCGGAAATTGGCCTCATTGGGGGCGTCCGGGGCGCTGCAGCCGGCGAGCACGGCCAGCGCGGCAAGGCTGGCGAAAAGAATGGGTTTCATGGTCTGGGTGTCGGTGAAATAACGGGTCATGGCGTCTTTGGCTTGTGCGCGGCGTTCGCGGCCGCATTCACGGCAGCGGCTTCCGCCACCGTGTGGGCCTGCGGACCGCTCTCGGCGGTGCCCGCCGGCGGCACGAAGCCATCGGTCAGCGTCTTCAGGAAAACGATCAGGTCCTGCATCTCGGGGTCGGTCATCGGCGTGGCGCTGCCGGGCTTGCGCAGGTCCAGCGGCATCTGGTCGTCCAGGTTGGCGCGGTATGGCGCCGGCAAGTCGTTGAACTTGTTCACGCGGCCCTTGGCATCGCGCGGATACCACTTCTCCGGCGCGGTATCCCGGGTGTTGTAGAAGCGCACCACCTCCTCCAGCGACTTGAACACCCCGTTGTGCATGAACACGTGGCGCGTAGCCACGTTGCGCAGCACCGGCGTCTTGAACATGCCGCAGGTGGCCGCCGCGCCCTTGTCCTTGCCGGGGCGGTGGTCGGTGCGCAGCGGGCCGCACAGGCCGAGGTCGAAATACTTCGGATCGGCATTGGCCGGGATCTCCATATTGCGCGGCACCCCGATCGCGGCGAACGAGTAGTCGCTGGTCATGTCCTGGCTGCCGTCGTTGCCGCCGCCAATCAGGTGACAGGCCATGCAGTTGCCCTTGTTGGGGTCCAGGAACACGCGCAGGCCACGGATCTCCGCATCGGTCAGCGCGCCGCCCAGCTTGTTGTTGCGGTAGCGGTCGAACTTGCTGCTGTAGGGGTGGAAGCTGCGGTCTTCCACCTGGAACGCCTGCAGGGCGGCGCCGACCAGCGTGAAGGCCCGCCCGGTGTCGTCGAACACGGTGGCGCCGTAGGTCTGGCGGAAGGCGTCGGCGTGGGCGCCGTGCTGTACGGCCTCGACCACGGCGGCTTTGCTCGCATTGGCCATCTCGTTGGACGCCAGCAGCGGAATCGCGGCCTGCTCGGCGATGGTGTTGGCGCGCCCGTCCCAGGTCAGGCCGCCGCCGGGGCCGGGCGGGCTGACCATGTCGGGGTTCTCGAAGGTATCCGAGTAGGCGTTGGTGTACTCCTTGTACATCAGCGTGGGCACGGCGCGCGTGCCCGGCACCTTGCCGTCGGCGCCGCCCAGCTGCACGGAGAGGTCGTTGGCCGGCGCGTAGGCGTGGTTGGGGTCGTGGCAGGTGGCGCACGACATCTTGCCCGTGCCAGACAGCGAGGGATCGAAAAACAGCTTCGCGCCGAGTTGTGCGGCGGGTGACAGAGGCGATGACGGCGCCGATGCCGGCGCGGCAACCGTCTGCACGGCGGCCTGGGCTGGCGTGGCAGCGTGCGGCGCCGTCTCGGTCGCCGGCTTGCAGCCGACGAGCGTGACAGCACACGCAGCCGCCAGCAGGCTGGCGGCAAGAATGGAGTGGGACATGGTCTGGATCAGCGGTGGCAGCCGGGCGCACAGTCGGGCCAGGCCCGGTTGCGCACCATAAGAAGATCGGGGCCCCGGGCGACGGCCTGCGCCGCGCGCCCGGCGCCCCGCCACATCAGGACTTGATCGCCCAGAGATTGGTCTGCGTGGCATCCGGCCCGCTGGCCGTGTTGCCGCCACTCAGCGTGCCGCTGCCGCTCACACCGGGCGTGGCGCCGCCCGAGACGATATCGCCGGCCTTGACCACGTAGTTGTGGTTCATCGGACGCACCGAATCGAAGTGGGTGTTGGCGCTACCCGAGTACTCGGCCAGGTTGGCCAGGTTCTGGGCGATGTACTGCTCGGTGTACTTCGAGCGGTTCATGTACGACGTCGGCACGCCCGGGTCGGCCAGCGCGAACATGTCCTGCATCGTGCGCACGAACGAGAAGTGGCTGTAGGCGTCCGAGTCGATCACCTGCTTCGGCGCGCCCGGCTGGTTGGTCAGCAGACCGAAAATGGTCGGACCATCGCCCTTGTTGCCGCCGTTGTAGCGCGGAATCGCCGTGGTGATGCCTTCGCCCAGCGGCGCGCCGCTGGTGGTGCCGCCGCCCACGTTCCAGCCGCAGCACGACGAACTGCCGAAGAAGCTCGAACCCTCATCGAACAGCATGACGATGGCCGACCGGCGGCTGGTGTTCTGCCACACCGGCGATGCCTTGATGGTCTCCACCAGGTACTTGGCGTAGGCGTCGCCGCGCTTGATGCCCGGCACGCCCGAGGTGCAGTCCGCCACCGCCGAGCCGGTACCGTGGATGTCGTCGCACTGGTCTGGGACGATGTAGTTCAGCGCGCCGATGTCGCCGCTCTTCAGGTCATCCTCGAACTGGTGGGTGTTCCAGGTGATGCCATGGCCCTGCGCATAGGTCTGGATGGCCGCATCCCACTGGCCGCCGCCCACGGTACGGTTCAGGTTCCTGAAGAAGTCCGGACGGTTGCGCACCTCGTCGAAGTTCACCGCCGGGTGGTGCTTGGTCTTGTACAGGCTGGAAATCATCGGCTCGGTGGCACCGGCGCCGGAGGTCACGTTGACGGCGGTGATGGTGGCGTTGCCGGCACCATCCCGGCGCGGGTCCTGGCCCGGGTCCATCGACTCGCTGTACACGCGCGTGCCCATGCCGGCGTTGTACATCGCCGTGAACAGGTTGCGGTGGCCCTTGAGGTTGTGGACCTTGGTGTCGGCGTTGCAGGCGGCCAGCGGCTGGTAGACGTCGGTGGGCTGGTTGGCGGTATCGCCCGCCGGCAGGCAGTTCCAGGGGTTGTCGTCGGCCACGCCCCAGTCGTCGGCGCTGGCCAGCGAGATGTAGTTCGGCTCGCTGGGGTTGCCGGTGGAGAAATAGTTGGCCGCCTTGTTGCCCTCCTGGTTCAGGTACTTGTAGAAGTTCGGGTAGGCCGGATCGTCGATGGTCTGGTTGCTGTGGTTCTCGAACACCACCACGAACAGGTGGTCATAGCGCGGAATGCCTTCCGGGTTGAACGCGGCGTCCTGCGCGGCCTTCAGCGTGGTGACCGGATCGGTGGCGGCATCACTGATAAAGCCCCGGTCCAGGATCTTCGAGGCCAGGGTGTAGCGGCCGGCGAGCGTGTTCGACTCGGTCAGCAGCGCCGTGGCGGCGTGGGCATCGGCCACGCTGGCCGGCAGGGCCAGTACGTCGTCGGCCTTGACCGTGACATCGGCCGTGCCGCCGGTGAGGCTCAGGCGGCTGGCGATGGCGGTCTTGGCGTCGGCCACGGTCAGGGATTCGGCTTCGGTCAGGCGCACCACTTCCGTCGATAACGGGCTGATGACTACCTGAGCGCCATTTTCCGCCTGCTCGGCCGCGCTGCGCAGCACCAGCTTGCTGGCGACCTTGGCGGGGGCGCCGCTGGCGTCGGTGTAGGTGGCGTCCGTACCGACCACGGCCACCAGGCTGGCGGCTGCGGTGGCCAGGGTGAAGCGGCCATCGGCGCCGGTGCGCGTGGCGGCCTCGCCGTTGTCGCACACGCCGTTGCCGTTGGTATCGGCGCACACGGTGGCATTGGCGTAGGCGATGGGGACGATGGTCTGCTGGACGTCATCGCCCGTGCTGCTCTTGGCGTAGTCCACGCCCGCGGCGGACGACATGGCGACGCCAGTGGGGTTCTTGAGCGCCGTGCCCATCACGCTGCCGCTGACCGTGGCCGGGGTGGCACCGGGATTGGACGCGGCCGGGGTGCCGCCGCCATCGCCGCCGCAGGCGGCCAGCATGGCGGCTGCGGCCAGCGCCGTGAGTAACGGAACAAAGCTGTGGTGTCTTGGGTGCATGTTTTTTTGGCTCGCCGGGCTAGGGCGATATGTAGTGGGTATCGTTGGCGTGCCGCACCCAAAAAGCCCGCCCCGTCGCGATGGTTCGAGCGGGTGGGCCGCCTGCGCGAGGGAGTTTTCGACGGGGGAAAGCCTGTACGCGATCCCTCGTCATGTGTGCAGCGGCTCTGATCCTAGGAGCCAAATATGACCGTTTGATTGCCCCGGCACCACGCGAAAGTTACAGAAAATTTCAAGCCGGCAACGGGTTGCAACCCGTATGCAATGCCGGGATACTGGCGCCGCCCGCTACCCATGCCGTCCCATGCACGCCTCGCCCCAACCCATGGCCCCCGCCTCTGCACCCGCCTCTGCTCACTCTGCGGCCACCCCGCCGCGCCAGCTTGCCACGCTGCATTTCACCGCCGAGTTGCGCGACTGGATCGTCCAGGCCCTGCAGCGCGGCGGCCGCCCGGATGAGCTGGTGCGCGCGCTGGCCGCGCAGCGCTTTGCGCCGGACGTGGCGCGGGAACTGGTGGAGGCCTTCGCCCGCGTGCTGCGCGAGGGGCTGCCGATGCCGGAGGGCAGCATCACGGTGGCGCGCGCCGCCCCGGCCACGACGCCCGCCCAACCCCGGCTGCCGCGCGCGTCGGTGCTGCACGGCGGCGACCGCAACATACCCGTGCTGTCCCGCACCGAGCGCCCCGTGGTGGCCGTGCTCGAAGGCGTGCTCAGTGATGAGGAGTGCGATGCATTGATGGCCGAGGCACGGCCGCGCCTGGCGCCCTCCACCCTGGTCGATCCGCGCACCGGCGAGCACATCGTGAGCCCGGACCGCACCAGCGAGGGCATGTTCTTCCGCCTGGCCGAGGCGCCGTGGCTGGCCACCCTCGACGCCCGCATCTCCGCCCTGATGCAGATGCCGATGGAGAACGGCGAGGGCTTGCAGGTGCTGCGTTATGCGCCGGGGGCGCAGAGCCGCCCGCACTTCGACTTCCTGATGCCGAACAACGCCGCCAACCAGGCGTCGATCGCCCGCAGCGGGCAGCGCGTGAGCACGATGGTGATCTACCTGAACGACGTGCCAGCGGGCGGGGAAACGCTCTTCCCCGAGATCGGCCTGTCCGTGGTGCCGCGCAAGGGCAATGCGCTGTACTTCGAGTACTGCGACGACCACGGCCAACTCGATGGCCGCACCTTGCATGCGGCTGCCGAAGTGCTGGCCGGCGAGAAATGGGTGGCGACGAAGTGGATGCGGCAGCGGCGCTTCGTGCCCGCTGCCGAAGCCGAGCGCCAGGAACTTACTCCACCCGAATCCCGCGCGCCTTGACCAGCGCCTGCCAGCGCGTCGATTCGGTGTGGAGGAAGCTCTTGAACGCCTGCGGCGTGTTGCCCACCGGATCGAGCCCGGCCTGCTGGAGCTTGGCGCGCACCGCCGGGTCCGCCACGGCCTTCTGCACGGCGCTCGCGATGGCCTGCACACGGTCCGGCGGCGTGCCCTTGGGCACGAAGACGCCGTTCCACTCCAGCACCTCGTAGTTCGGCATGGCGCTCTCGGCCAGCGTCGGCGTATCGGGCAGCGCCTTGAGGCGCGTCTTCGAGGTCACCGCCAGCGCGCGCAGCTTGCCGCCCGTCACGTACTGGAGCGTGGAGGCGGTGTTGCCGAAGTAGGACGCCACTTGCCCGCCCATCACATCGGTCAGCGCCGGCGCGCCACCCTTGTAGGGCACATGAAGCAGTTCAATCTTGCCCTGCTCGTTGAACATCTCGGCGGCCAGGTGGGAGCCCGTGCCGGCGCCAGCGGACGCGTAAGTCAGCTTGCCGGGCGTCTTCCTGGCGGCAGCGATGAACTCGGCCACGGTCTTGTAGGGCGCGTTGGTGGCCACCACCAGGATCTGCGGCGCCGTGGCGACCAGCGAAATCGGGATGAAATCGGCCGATGGGTCGAACGGCAGCTTGCGCAGCGCGCCGTTCACGGCGAAGGCGGAGGCGTCGTAGAGCACGGTGTAGCCATCCGCCGGGGCCTTCGCCACGGCATCCGCACCGATCACGCCGCCGGCACCCGGCTTGTTGTCGATCACCACGGTCTGGCCGAGGAGTTCGCCCACCTTCTGGGCGACTACCCGCGCGGTGTTGTCCGCCCCGCCGCCGGCCGAGTACGGCACCACCATGCGGATGGGCTTGTCCGGGAAGGCGAAAGCGGCGAGCGGCACGGCCGCGACGAGGGTGGCCACGGCCTTGCCGAGGCGCTGCAGGGTCTTGCTCATGAATGTCTCCGAAGTTTTATTGTGTTGGCGTTTATGGCGCCTCGAATCCGTACAGCGCGGCGGGGTTGTCCACCAGGATGCGGCGGCGCGCCGACTCGGTGCCGGCCCAATCGGCCAGCAGGTCGAACAGCAAGGCGTCGTCCGGCTTGGCGTGCGGCTCCGTGGAATGGGGCCAGTCGCTGCCCCAGACGAGCCGTTCCGGCGCCGCCTGCACCCACGCCCGGGCCACTGGGGCGATATCGGCATACCCACCGCCGGCGCCGACCATCGAATCCAGATAGGCGCCGGACAGCTTCAGCCACGCACGGCCCTTCGCCAGCAGCCCGGACACCAGCGCGAACGCCGGATGCGCCGTGCCACCGGGCAGCGGCAGGCGGGCCAGATGGTCGAACACCAGCGGCGTGGGCAGCCGCGCCAGCAGGTCGCCATGGGCGACGATCTGGTCGGCGGTCCAGTGCAGTTGCAGATGCCAGCCCAGTTCGGCGATGCGGTGCGCCAGCGTCTCCACCATCTCGAAGCCCACCACGGCGTGGGCCGGGGTGTACAACGAGAAGCGGATGCCCCGGATGCCGCCGGCATGGAGCGCCTGCAGGGTGTCATCGGACACATCGGGCCGCACCACCCCCACGCCGCGCGTGTTGGCGAGGCTAAGCTGGCGGATCGCATCGAGGGTGCAGCTGTGATCGGTGCCGTAGCAGCGGGGCTGGACGATCACCGCGCGACGCGTGCCCAGCAGCGCCTGCACCCGCCGGTAGTCCGCCACGGTGGCGTTGGCCACAGCCGGGGCGATGGCCGGGAAGCGTGCGTCGTAGATATGGAGATGGGCGTCGCAGGCGTCCGGCCATGCCGTGCTGCGTGGCGCGGCGCTGGCCGTGCTGTTCGGCACGGGCTGGAAGCCAGCCTCGGTCTCCCCCTCAGCCACGGCCGGCCAGCCGGTCGGCCGCCTCGCGGACGGTGTCCCCATGCTGGTCCAGCGCCGGCGCGGCAAACGGCTCCGGCCCCGGCGTGCGGCCAAATTTCACGGCGCGCGTAAAGCCGCGATAGCGGCCCACCACCGGGTGGTCGAACGTGGTCACCATCTCTTCGGCCAGCACCTGCGGGAAATCGAACATGTCTTCCACCGAGCGCGCCGCCGCGCAGGGCACTTCCTCGCCGAACTCGGCCTCCCATTCCAGCGCCGACCGCTGCTGCAGGGCCGCGTGCAGCTTGGGCAGGATTTCGCCCTGATGCTGGGCGCGCTTGCGCACGCTGTCGTAGCGGTCGGTCGAGAGCAACTCCCCCAAACCCGTCTTCTCGCACAGGGCGCGCCAGAAGTGCGGGGTGTTGGCCGAGATGTAGAGATAGCCGTCCCGGGTGGGATGGATGCCGGTGATGCCGCCCGAGCGCATGTCGCGCCCCACGTCGCGCGGCTCCGAGTCGGCCCAGACCATGCGGGCTGACTGCATGGTCAGCGCCGCGCGCAGCAGCGACACGCCCACGTACTGCCCCACCCCACTCTTCTCCCGCTCATAGAGCGCGGACGCCACGCCGCCCGCCACCAGCGCCGAGGCGTAGTAGTCCACCACCGAGCCGTACAGGATCTCGGGCGGCCCGCCGTGCTTGCCCTGCAGCGTGCACATGCCGGTCATGGTTTGCAGCACCTGGTCGTAGCCGGCCTTGTCCTTGAGCGGCCCGGCCTCGCCGTAGCCGGTGACCGCGCAGTAGATCAGGCGCGGATTGACGGCGGCCAGCTGCGCGTAGCCAATGCCCAGCCGCCCCGGCACGCTGGGCCGGAAGTTATGCACCAGCACATCGGACTCGCGCACCAGCGCCAGCAGCCGGTCCAGATCGGCCGGGGCCTTCAGGTCGAGCACCACGCCCAGCTTGCTGCGGTTCACGCCCAGGAATGCGCGGGACTCCGACTCCAGCGTGGACGGGTACTTGCGCAGGTTGTCGCCGACGGGCGGCTCCACCTTGATGACGTCCGCGCCCTGATCCGCCAAGAGCGAGCAGCCGTACGGCCCCGCGATATAGGCGCTCAGGTCCAGCACGCGCACGCCGCTCAGCGGGCCGGGCTGTCCTGCCCGCTGCGTGCCGAAGTCCGTGGCTTGGCTCGTGGCTTGGCCATTGGTGTTGGGTTGCATACTTGCTCCGAAAAATCTCTCAATACTCAATCCGCGACGATGTTCTGCTGCTTGGCCAGCGCCTTCCAGCGGGTCACATCGGCGGCAATCGTCTCGCCGAACTTCTGCGGCGTGCCCGGCGTGACCTCGGCGCCTTCCTTCAGGATCGCCTCCTTGACGGCGGGCTTGGCCAGCGCCTGATTCACCGCCGCATTGAGCCGCGCGACAATCGCCGGCGGGGTGCCAGCGGGCGCCAGGAAGCCCCACCAGAGTTCGAACTCGTAGCCGGGCACGGCGGTGGCCATCGGCACCAGATCCGGCGCAATCGGGCTCGGCCTCAGGCTGGTAATACCCACGGCGCGGACCTTGCCGGCGCGCACCATCGGCAGCAGGGAGGGCCCGCTGGAAATCAGCAGCTGGGTCTGGTTGCCGATCAGGTCGGTCACGGCCGGGCCCATGCCCCGGTACGGCACGTGCGTGATGGCCAGCTTGCCGGCCTGCGCCTTGAGCAGCTCGGTGCCGAACTGGTTCACGCTGCCCGGGCCGGACGACGCGTAGTTGTACTTGCCGGGATTGGCGCGGATGGCGTTGATCAACTCCTGCGGCGTCTTGGCCGGGAAGTCATTGCTGACCGCCACGATGAACGGCCCGTGGGCCACCATCGCCACCGGCGCGAAGCTCTTCACGGCATCGAACGGCAGCTTGCTCTGGATGGCCGCGTTGGTGGTCATGCTGGAGGACACCGCGACGAGCGTGTAGCCGTCCGGCGCGGCCTTGGCCGCCAGCCCGGTGCCGGTGTTGCCGCTCGCGCCGGGCCGGTTGTCGATGACCACGGGCTGCTTCAGTTCCTCGCCGATCTCCTTGGCCACGATGCGCGCGAAGATGTCGTTCGAGCCCCCCGGCGGGTACGGCACGATCAGGGTGATGGGCTTGGAGGGGTAGGCGCCCTCGGCGGCCAGGGCCGGCGCGGTCATAGAGGCGGTTGCGGCGATCAGGCCAAGGCATACCACGGCACGCAGCGACGATGGATTCGTCATGGTGTTTGTCTCCTGTGTTTTTTATGTAGGAATGCGGGGGGAATCCGATCAGGCGGGGATCAATCCAAGCCTCCGGCCAATCTCGACAATCGCCTGCGCGCGGCGCACAAACGGGGGATCGATCATCTTGCCGTCCACCACATAGGCACCCACGCCCTTGGCGTCCGCCTCTTCGGCAGCGGCCACCACACGCAGCGCGTGGGCGATTTCCTCGTCGGACGGCCGGTAGACCTCGTTGGCCAGTGCAATCTGGCTCGGGTGGATGCAGCTCTTGCCCAGGAATCCCATCTGGCGGGACATCTCGGCCTCGGCACGGAAGCCCTCGGTGTCGCGGATATTGGCGAACACCGTGTCGTAGGCATAGACACCGGCCTCGGCAGCCGCCATCCGCACGGCGAACATGGCGGAGGCAATCGCCGCCGTGTTGCGTCGATGCACGCCGGCCGGCTCGAACAGGTCGCCCAGCCCAAGCTGGAGGCCCGCCACGCGCGGATGGGCGCCGGCCAGCTCGGCGGCCAGCCGCAGCGCCCGAGGCGTTTCGATATTCAGCAGCAGCCCGACCTTGCCAACGGTGCCTTGGCCATCGCCAAACCCATTCGCCCGCTCGGCCTGCTCGATGGCTGCCGCCGCACGGCGCACGTCATCGGCGCTCTCCGGCTTGGGCAGGTTGACCAGATGCAAACCCGGTACGACCACCGCTGCCAGATCGGCCTCGAAATGTGACGTATCGAGCCTATTCACGCGCACGATCAGCGTCTTGGTACTGGCGCGCGTCTCGGCGGCACGCAGCAGGCCGGAGAGCAGCGCGCGGGCCTCGCCCTTCTTCTCCTCGGCCACCGCATCTTCCAGGTCGAAGGACAGCGCGTCGGCATCGCTGGCCAGCGCCTTGGCGAAAAACTCGGGGCGGGAACCGGGCACGAACAGCTTGCTTCTCATGGCGAATACCGTATCTCCGTGGGGGTGACAGGCAGTGTCCGTGAATCGATGAAAAAGATAAACTATCCTTTACTACGTTCGTACATTAGAACTTCTATGGAAACCGCTTACCTGAAGGCTTTCGCGCTGGTGGTGGAGACCGGCACGCTGGCAGAAGCCGCGCGGCGGCTCAATGTGACGCCGGCGGCGATCTCGCAGCAGATCCAGGTGCTGGAGCGGCAACTCGGCACCACGCTGCTGGGGCGGGCCGGCCGTACCGTGGCGCCCACCGAGTCCGGGCGAAGGCTGGCGGCGCGTTGCGTAACGCTGCTGCGGGAAGTGGATGAACTGAGGGGATGGGTGAATCAGGCGGATGCCGTGCGCGAACTGCGCATCGGCACGATCAACACCGCGCTGCACAGCCTGCTGCCAGACGCGCTCGCGCGGTTCGCGGCGGTGCACCCCGGGGTGTCGGTGCATATCCGCTCGGCGCTGTCCCACGAATTGTTCGATGCGGTGAAGGATGAGTCACTCGATGCCGCGGTCTGCCTGCATCCGCCCTTCGCCCTCCCCAAGACCTTCGCCTGGGATTTGCTGCGGCAGGAGCCGCTGGTGGTGCTGGCGCCCGCGCAGGACCGCGACGCCGATCCGCACGAACTCCTGCGCACCCGGCCCCTGATCCGCTATGACCGCAGCCTGGGCGGCGGCAAGCAGGCCAGCGACTATCTGCGCCGCGCCGGCATCACGCCCGCGCAGGAGCGCTTCGAGCTGAGTTCGCTGCTGGCTATCGCCATGATGGTGGACCGTGGGCTCGGGGTGTCGCTGGTGCCGGACATCGCCTCGCCGCTGACCGCCGGGCTCCATATCGCCAAGCTGACCCTGCCGATCGAGCCGGAGCCGCGCCGCTTCGGCCTGCTATGGCGCCGGACGTCGCCCGGGGCCAGCGTGATCCGCTCCTTCCTCGAGCAGGCCCGGCTGGCGGCGGGCACCTGATCCTGAGGGGCGGCGGCCCTGCTGGGTGATCAGCAGCCCGCTGACCACCAGCGCAATCGACATCAGCAGTGACCACGAGGGCCACTGGCGGCCCACCAGCAGTTCCAGCACCGCCGCCGTCACCGGTCCCAGCGCCTGGAAGCCGACGACCCGGCTCGCCTCCAGCCGCGTCAGCGCCCAGAGCCAGCAAAAGTACCCCACGCCGCTGGACAGCCCGATAAAGGCGACATGCCCCCACTGCGTCGACGACAAGGACGGCCACAGCGGCTGCCCGGTCGTCGCGCAGAGCGCCAGCAGGAACACCACCGCCGCGCACATCGCCAGCACGCTGGTCGGCAAGGCGGGATAGCACTGGAGCAAGGGCCGAACCAGCAGGCTGCACACGGCGCCGATCACGGTCGCGCCGATCAGCGCGGCCATCGCCCCGAGATGCGTGCCGCCGCCTACGCCAGCGGTGCCACCGAGGGGCGCCCCATGCAGCAACACCGCCACGCCCGAGACGGCGCAAACCAGCCCCGTCAGCTTGGGCAGGCTGAACGCCTCCTGCCCGCTCAGCACGGCCAGCAGCATCGTGAACAGCGGCATGGTCGAGAACACCAGCGCGCAGGTGGTGGCCGAGAGCACGCCGAGCGCGTGGTTCAGCAACACGATCAGCACGGCGAACTGGAACACGCCCAGCGCGGCGAGCACCGCCGCATCTTTCCAGGCGAATCGAGTCGGGGTCCGGGTGCCGAGCCAGGCCGGCCCCGCCAGCACGCACAGGCCAATCAGATAGCGCAGGAAGGCCAGCGTGGCCGGCGACGCATCGGCGGACACCGCCCGGGTCGACACCATCGCCGCCCCCACCAGGATGCCGGTCAGCGCGGCAGCGACGATGGCCGAGTGGCTGCCCCTCACAGGTCCCGCGCCCAGATCTGGCCGACGAGATCCTTGCCGAAGCTGTGATGGGCCTCCTCCTCCACCAGCGTGAAGCCGGCCTTTTCGTAGATCTTGCGGGCGTCGGTCAGGATGCTGTTGGTCCACAGCATCATCCGCTTGTAGCCGGCCGTCCGGGCAAAGCGCAGGCACTCATCCACCAGCCGATGGCCGATACCCAGCCCGCGCGCGCTGGCATCCACATAGAGCATGCGTAGCTGGGCGGTCTCCGCGTCGTGCCGCACGACGAAGACGGAACCCACCGCCTTGCCGTCCTTCTCCGCAATCCAGCAGCGCTCGCCGCTCGGGTCGTAGTCGCGCAGGTACTTGGCGACGATCTCCGCCACCAGCGCCTCGAACTCGCTATTCCAGCCGTACTCGCGCGTGTACAGCACCGCCTGCTGGCGCACGACCCAGCCCATGTCGCCCGGCTGCGGGTCGCGCAGGATGTAGCTCGGGGTCGATTCGCCTAGCAGGGCTTCGATCTGCGTCATGGCCTCCACCAACTGCTGCTGGCTGGACTCGGTCATGCGGCCGAGCATCCCCGTCACCTCGTTGCGCGAGGCCAGGTTCAGCACCTCGAAGGTCGCCCGGCCGGCATCGGTCAGCGCCAGTTCACTGACGCGTGCGTCCGCCTGCGAGCGGGTCTTGGCCACCAGCCCCTGCTTCTCGAAGCCGGCAATCACGCGGCTCAGGTAGCCCGCGTTCAGCCCCAGCTCGCGGCACAGGTCGGACGAGGTCAGGCCCGTGCGATGGGCCAGCTCATAGAGGATGCGGGCTTCGGTGAGGGAAAACTCGCTTTCCAGCAGATGCTCGTGCAGCAGGCCGATCTGGCGGGTGTAGAAGCGATTGAAGCGGCGCACGGTTTCGGCGCGCGCCAGCACTTGCGGATTGGGAGACATGTCGAGGACGATTTATTTGCCTGAGGCAAATTATTTGTTGCCCCAGGCAAATAAATCAAGAAATTCCGATTCAGTTCCGCGCGCCTGCCCTCAGTACCAACGCCAACTGGAGCGCGGTGGCCGCCACGGTGTCCACATCGGGTACGTGCCCGTGCCGAATCCAGTGCAGCGCCACGTGGATGATGCCGCCCGCCACGCCGGCCAGCAGCATCGGATCGGGCTCCGGGGCACCCGGGAGCAGCGTACGGGCGAGCAGTCCGCCGAATTCGCGCAGCGACCGGCCCAGCGCTTCGTCCACCAGCCGGCTCACACCCCGGATCTCCACCAGGAACACCCGGGCCGAGCGCGGCTCGCACTGCAATGTGCCGAAATAAGCACGCAGGATGGCCAGCGCGCGATGTTCGCCGTCGCCGCCGGCATCCTCGCCCGCCTGCTCGATGCGCAGCAGCAGCCGATGCGTGACCGTTTCAAACGAAGCCAGCAGCAGCGCTTCGCTATTGGCGAACGATTCGTAGAAGTAACGCTCGGTCAGGCCGGCGGCTTCGCACACGGCCTTGACCGTGGCGTTCTGGTAGCCGCGCTCGCCGTAGACCTGCACGGCAGCGGCAATCAGTTGGGCACGGCGCTGGGCGCGGCGCTCTTCGGCTTCGGCGCCGCGATAGCGGCGGGCAGGGATCAGCTCGGCAGTCATGGGCGCCAGTATGACATTCCCTATTGTCAGATGGCGTCTGACAACCTATGTTGTCAGAACTCCCAAGATCCGGATGCCCGTCATGACCGCCCCCACTTCCGATGACGCAGTCCTCGATGTCCTGATCGTCGGCGCCGGCCTGTCCGGCATCGGCGCCGCCCGCCAGCTCCAGCAGCGCTGCCCCGACAAGCGCTACGCCATCCTCGAAGCCCGCGAGACCCTGGGCGGCACCTGGGACCTGTTCCGCTACCCCGGCATCCGGTCGGACTCCGACATGTACACCCTCGGCTACCGCTTCAAGCCGTGGCGCGGCGCCAAGGCCATTGCGGACGGGCCGTCGATCCTGCGCTACATCCAGGAAACCGCCGAGGAAGCCGGCATCACGCCCCACATCCGCTTCGGCCACAAGGTGGTGGGCGCGGCGTGGGACAGCCGTGACGCCTGCTGGACCATCGACGCCGAACGTGTACCCGACGGCACCCACGCCACCCACATACGGCTGCGCGCCCGCTTCCTCTACGTCTGCGCCGGCTATTACAGCTATGCCGAAGGGCACCGCCCCGCCTTCCCCGGCGAGGAAACCTTCCGGGGCCAGATGGTGCATCCGCAGTTCTGGGATCCGTCGATCGACTACACCGATAAGCGCGTGGTGGTGATCGGCAGCGGCGCCACCGCCGTGACGTTGGTGCCGGCCATGGCCGAGACCGCCGCGCACGTGACCATGCTCCAGCGCTCCCCGACCTATATCGTGACCCGCCCCGGCGAGGACGCCATCGCCAACCAGCTGCGGCGCGTGCTGCCGGAGCGGCTGGCCTACCGCGCCACACGCTGGAAAAACGTGCTGCTGGGGATGTTCTTCTTCCAGCTCGCCCGCCGCCGGCCCGAGCGCGTCAAGCAGCGGCTGGTCAGCATGGCCGCCGCGCAGCTCCAGCCGGGCTTCGACGTCGCCACGCACCTGACCCCGCGCTACAACCCATGGGACCAGCGCGTCTGCCTGGTGCCCGATGGCGACCTGTTCCAGTCGATCCGTAACGGCCGCGCCTCCATCGTCACCGACCAGATCGAACGCTTTACCGAAGATGGCATCGTGCTGAAGTCCGGCCAGACGCTGCCGGCCGATCTGGTGGTGGTGGCCACCGGGCTCAAGCTGAACATGCTCGGGGACATCGCCGTCCATGTGGATGGCCAGCCGCGCCGGCCGTCCGAGCTGCTTGCCTACAAGGGCATGATGCTGAGCAACGTGCCGAACCTGGTGCTGGCCTTCGGCTATACCAATGCGTCCTGGACGCTGAAGGCCGACCTGACCGCCGAGTACGTCTGCCGGCTGCTCAAGTACATGGATCGCCATGGCCATCGCTACGCCCTGCCGCAGGTGGAGCCGGACGTGCAGCGCGTGCCCTTCCTCGATTTCAGTTCCGGCTACGTGCAGCGCGCCGCCGCCGTGCTGCCGCGCCAGGGCCACCGCAAGCCGTGGCGCGTGTATCAGAACTATCTGATGGACATGCTGACCATCCGCCATGGCCGCATCGACGATGGCGTGCTCCGCTTCGACACCACGCAGGCCACCACGATGCCCACCCCAGACCCCCTCGCCGAAGCCCAATCATGAACATGCTGCTGATCCTCGTACTTGTCCTAGCGATAGCGCTAGGGGTGCCGCTGGCACTGCTGTTCCTCTTCACCTGGCGCACGGCGCGCAAGATCGAGGCGGCCCTGCCGCCCACCGGCCGGTTCGTCGAGGTGCCCGGCGCCCGCCTGCACGTGGTGGAGCGTGGCGAAGGGCAGCCGGTGCTGCTGGTGCACGGCCTGGCCGGCCAGCTCGCCAATTTCGACTACGGCATGATCGCGCCGCTGGCGCGCGACTACCGCGTGATTGCGGTGGACCGCCCCGGCGCCGGGTATTCCACCCGCGCCCCCGGCGCGCCGGCGGACCTGCGCGCGCAGGCCGACACGCTGGCCGCACTGATCGACCAGCTCGGGCTGGAGCAGCCGCTGGTGGTCGGCCATTCGCTCGGCGGCGCCATCGCGCTGGCGCTGGCCACCTATCATCCGGCCCGCGTGGGCGGGCTGGCGCTGATCGCCCCGCTCACCCATCTGCCCGAGGTGGTCTCGCCGGTATTCAAGGCCATGACGATGCAGAGCGCGCTGATGCGCAAGCTGATCGCCTGGACGCTGTTGATTCCGATGTCGATCCGCAACCGCGAGCAGGTCATGCAGATCGTCTTCGGCCCGGACGCGGCGCCAGCGGACTTCCCCACGCGCGGCGGCGGCCTGCTGGGGCTGCGGCCTGGCCATTTCCTCGGGGCGTCCGAAGACCTGCACGGCGTGGCGCACAGCCTGCCGCCGCTGCTGCCCACCTATGGCGACCTGAAAATGCCGGTCAGCATCCTGTTTGGCCGCGAGGACCGCATCCTCGATTACCGCGAGAACGGCGAGGCGCTGGTCGCCAAGCTGCCGGCAGCCCGGCTGACATTGGTGACCGGCGGGCATATGCTGCCGGTGACGGCCGTGGAGGCCAGTGTCGATTTCGTGCGCAACGCCGCCGCCAGCCTGCGCGCGGCCGTGCCCGCCTGACCGTGATGACCGAGGAGCCTGCCATGGCCAGTTCTGCTTCCCCCTCGCCTTCCCCCTCGCCTTCCCCCTCCCCGTCGACCACGTCCGATCCCTACCAGCGCGACCTGCTCACCGCCTTCCGCGCCGTGCGCAAGCTGCTGGCGGACGGCAACGACACCGAGCAGGTCTTCCTCATCATGCGGGCGCTGAACGGCCCCGCCATGCCGAAGAACTACCGCCGCCTGCTCAGTACGCGGCAGGGTCGGCGGCTGGCCTACCAGCGCATCGAACTGGCCGAGCGTCTCACCGACCCGGCTTATATCGCCAGCTTCGCGCCGGGCACCGTGGGCGCCGCCTATCGGCAATTTCTGGAAAAAACCGGCTACAGCGCCGACGGGCTGGCCAAGGTGTCGAACCTGAACCAGGAGCCGGTGATGGAGGACGCCTATTTGTGGTTTGGGCGCCGCACGCGGGACATCCACGATATCTGGCACGTCCTGACCGGCTACCGCGCCGACGAAAGCCTGGGCGAGGCGGCGCTGGTGGCCTTCAGCTACGCCCAGACCGGCGGCACCGGCTGGGCCTTCATCGCCGTGGCCGCTGCCCTGAAAAGCCTGCGCGTCTCCCGCAGCACGGCCTTTGCCCGCGCGGTGCTGGAAGGCTACCGCCGGGGCCGCCGTGCCGGCTGGCTGCTGGGGGAAGACTACGAAACCCTGCTGCACGAACCGCTGGATGCGGCCCGCGCGCGGCTCGGCATTGCCGAACCGGCGCGCTACCTGGCCTGCAACCCGGCGCAGGCCTGGACGGCTTAGTCACACCGCCGATTTATGGCGTAGGCTGCACAATCGCCATGCCGGCGTTGATATTCCCCGTGGCGAACGGGCTGCCCGGTACCGGTGTCAGCGCGCCACTCGTCGCATCGATGGCGAAGCCGTACAGCGTGCCGCTGAGCGACGGCGTGTACAGGAAGCGCCCGTTCGGCTCGATGCGCAGGCGCTGGCCGTTGATGCTGGCGGGGGTGATGGCGAGCGGCAAGGGGCCAAACGTGGGGTCGATCCGCATCGTCTGGATGTTGTTGCTCCCTGTACCGAGTACATAGACAAACTGGCCCGACGGCGTGACGGCGACGTCGACGGGACGCGACACCCCAATCAGCATGTCCATGGCGCTCGTAATCGCGCCTGTGGCATCGAGCGTGCAGCTGCCGAAGCTATTGGTGTCCCGGTTGGCAAAGTACAGCGCGCTGCCATTGAGTGACAGGGCCGCCCCCATCGGCCCTAAGCCAAGCGATGACCTGGTGTAGGCAAACGTAAGCGAGCCCGTCGCCGCACTGACGGGGGCGTGCCACAACGCGTCCGCCGCGATGCTCGTGGCATAGACGTTCTGCCCGTCGGCGGACACCGCGACCCCGCCCGCACTGGCCGACCCGCCTGCGGACAGGCTTGACGTCAACTCTGCGGCTTGCGTCACGGGATTGATGGCAAAGCTCGTCAGCGTACCAACGCCGCCGACATAGACATACCGGCCTGTCGGATCCACCGCGACGACCTGAGGCGCGAGCGGTGTCGGGGCACTCGCCGCCGCAATCATGGTCAGCCTGCCGGTGGCGGCATCCAGCTGGAAGGGGACGATCGCGTTGTTATCCACCATCACCGCATAGCCCACCCGCCCGGACGGCAGGAAGGCGATGTCGTTGACCTCATTCACGGTCGGGAACGGGCTGTCCGGCACGGCGGCCAGCGCGCCGGTAACGGGGTCGATCCGATAGACCGACAGGGTCCGGTCATTGCGGTTGGCCACCACCACGAACTGCGCCTGCACGCAGGTGATCGCCACGTTGGTGACGTTGGCGGCGGCGATGGTGCCGCTGTCGTTCTGGATCGTGCAGGTCTGGCCGGCCGGCTGGGCGAACACGGTGACCGTGTAGTTCGACGCATCGGCCAGCCCGCTGGACACCGTGAAGGCACCATCCGCGCTGACAACCGCCGCATCCCCATTCACCCCGGCCAGTTGCAGGCTCTTGCCCGCCGCCAGCCCGGACACGGTGCCGCCCACGCTGTAGGTCGGGGGCGGCGCCGCTGGGCGAGCCAGTGCCGCGTTGGCGCACAGCCGGGTGCCGGTGGGCGCGTCCGCACAGGCCGCCAGCACGGCCGAGCCGGCCAGCGTGGCCGAAGACGGGCTGCTGACCTGTGCCGAATGGCCGTCCGCTGCCGCAGTCACGGGGAAGGTGGCATCGGCGGTGTTCCACGTCCAGTTGGTCAGGTCGGCGATGCCATCCACGCCATCCGAGCGCCGCACCGCTGCCGTCACGGTCTGCGGCGCTGCGCCAGCCGTCACGGTCAGGTTCGCGGGCGACAGCGTCAGCGTGTACGACTTGGCCGGCGCGGCCTGTACCACCAGATGGGTGACGGAGGTGGCGCGGCTGCCATCGGCCAGCGTAGCGGTGGCGGTGATATCGACTTCCCCGGCATTCCGGGTCTGCACGGTGGCATAGGTGCCGACGAAGACGGAAGCGGAAACACCCGCCGGCGCCTTGTCCGACGCCGCCGTGACCACGGCGACCGATTCATCCGAAGACGTCCAGGCGAAGCTGGCGCCCTTGACCTCGCTGCCATCGGCGGCCAGCAGCGTCGCCTTGAGCGTCAAGTTGCTGCCCGCCACCGGCGCGCCGCTGGTGGTGTCGACCACCACCTTGGTAGCGGCTGGCGTGGCCGAGGGGGCCGGCGTGGTGTTGTCATCGGAGCCGCAGGCGGTGAGCACCGCAGCGGCAAGCAAAGCCATGCCGAACGCGCGTGCGCCAGCGGAGAAGCGTGGAAACATGAGACCCGACCCGTAATCTGTGTTGAATGGATGAATCCGACTGGCTTAGGGCGTCGGCTGCACGATCGCCATGGCAACGTTGTTATTGCCCGTGACGAACGGGCTGCCCGGCACCGGCGTCAGCGCGCCGCTCGCCGCGTTGATCGCAAAGCCGTACAGCGTGCCGTTGAAGGACGGCGTGTACAGGAAGCGCCCATCCGTTGTGATGCGCAGGCGCAGGCCGTTGGCACTGGCGTTAGTCACGCCGAGCGACACCGGAGCGCCCGAGCCGCCAAGCTGGAACGTCTCGATGCGGCCGCTCGCCGAGTCGAGCACATAGCCAAACTGACCGGACGGCGCGAGTGCAATGTCGATGGGTGCCGTTCCCCAAGTCGGCATCACGAAGTCGTTGACGATTTCGCCTGCGGCATTGAGCGTTCCGATGCCGAGGGTGCCGGTGTCCAGGTTGGTGAAGTACAGCGTGCTGCCATTGGGCGACACGGCCACTCCCGTCGGCTGCACGCCGAACGATGACAGCGCGGAGCCTGACGCCAGCCCACCGGTAGCCGGATCGACCGCCAGACGCCACACATGGCCCAGGTCAATGTTCGTGGCATAGACGTTTTGCCCGTTCGGGGACACGGCGATCCCAGCCGGCATCGTCGGCACGCTGGCGGGAATGACAGACGTGCTGGTCAGGCCATACGTCAGGGGCTGGATGGCATAACTCGTCAGCATTCCAAGGGCGCCGACGTAGAGCCACCGGCCCGTCGGGTCCACCGCGACGACCTGCGGCGCCGGCGTGCTGGGGACACTGGCGCCGGGCATGGGCGTGAGCGCGCCGGTGGCGGCATTCAGTTCGAACGGGAAGATCAAGTTGTTGTCCGCCATCACCGCGTACCCGATCCGCCCGGACGGCAGGAAGGCGATGTCGCTGACCGGCACGAGGGTCGGGAACGGGCTGCCCGGCACGGCCGTCAGCGCCCCGGTCTCCGGATGCGTCCGATAAACCGACAGGGTCAGTTCATGGCGGTTGGCCACTACCACGAACTGGGCCTGCACGCAGGTAATCGCCACGTTGGTGACGTTGGCGGCAGCGATGGTGCCGCTGCCGTTCTGGACCGTGCAGGTCTGGCCGGCGGGCTGGCCGGTCACGGTGACCGCGTACGGCACCCCGGCGACCAGCGCAGTCGGGAACGAGAACGCCCCGCTGGCGCTGACGAGCGCCGTATCGCCGTTGGGCCCGCCCAGCATCAGGCTCTTGCCCACGGCCAGGTTGGACACCGTGCCGCCTACGGTGTAGGTCGGCGGCGGCGGCGCGGCCGGACGGGCCAGCGCGGCATTGGCGCACAGGCGGGTGCCGGTGGGCGCGTCCGCGCAGGCGGCAAGCACTGCGGAGCCGGCCAGCGTGGCCGAAGACGGGCTGCTGACCTGTGCCGAATGGCCGTCTGCTGCCGGCGTCACGGGGAAGGTGGCATCGGCGGTGGTCCATGTCCAGTTGGTCAGGTCGGCGATGCCATCCACGCCATCCGAGCGCCGCACCGCTGCCGTCACGGTCTGTGCAGCCGCGCCAGCGGTCAGGGTCAGGTTGGCCGGCGACAGGGTCAGCGTGTACGACTTGGCCGGCGCGGCCTGTACCACCAGATGGGTGACGGAGGTGGCCCGGGTGCCATCGGCCAGCGTCGCCGTGGCGGTGATATCGACCTCCCCGGCATTCCGGGTCTGGACCGTGGCATAGGTGCCGACGAAGACCGAGGCCGACACCCCCGCCGGCGCCTTGTCCGAAGCCGCGGTGACCACGGCCACCGATTCATCGGAAGACGTCCAGGCGAAACTGGCGCCCTTGACTTCGCTCCCGTCGGCGGCCAGCAGCGTCGCCTTCAGCGTCAGCGTGCCGCCGGCAACCGGCGTGGCGCTGCTCGTATCGACCACCACCTTGGTGGCCGCTGGCGTGGGCTGCGTGGCCGGCGCAGCGTTGTCATCGGAACCGCAGGCGGTGAGCACCGCAGCGGCAAGCAAAGCCATGCCGAACGCGCGTGCGCCAGCGGAGAAGTGTGAAAACATGGACCCGACCCGTTTTTTTGATGTTTAGCCCGGACTTGTCGACCGGAGCATTGCGCGCGACTGTAACAGCGCTGTCACGTTTTGACTGTCCCCAAATGGGGGGACAAGCAGGGACAAGCGGGGGCGACAAGCGGGGGGCGACAAGCGGGGGCTGGCGGGCACAGCGCCCAGCGCCCGGCGCCCGGCGGGAAAAACCGGATTGCAGCCCGGCCCGGTCCCCATTTTGGGGCGCCGTTTATCCGGGCTCGCATCCATATTGCGAAACCCGCCTATTCGGCCTATTACGTCAGGAAGCCCCGTTTTCTTGAATCGGCAACCTGGCAGCCCGGCTGCCCGCGCATCATGCAAGAGCTTGCGTTCCGCACGCTGCTATACCGTTTTTTCTTCTTCGGCTGGCTGTTCAAGGACGCCAGCCGGGGCGACTTGTTCGAGCGCTCCGCGGCGTGGCGCTTCAACCAGTCGCGCGCCCACTGGCTGCCCACTTATATGCGGCGCTGGCTCTGGTGCGGCCTGATCCTGTTCGCCCTCGGCGGCATCGCCGAAACCATGATGAGCGCGCCCGCGCTGTCGGCCATCTTCTACGTGCCGAGCGTGCTCAGCGTGCCAATCAACCTGGTGATCGGGGTCATCTGGGTGGGACTCAAGTCACTCCGAGGACCGTTGTAGGCGTCTCCTCCTCATGCTGCATACATCACTTAGTGCAGCGAGGGTCACGATTGTGTCATCCCTGACACATAGGCTTACGGGTCTGCTGATGTGGCAGACCCGATCCAACCAGCCCTGACCCCATGAAACAAGCCAGTTTGACGACCGCCCTCGCGGCCGCGTGCCTTGCCGCGCTGCTGCTGGCCGCCTGCGGCGGTGACGACAACAAGCCGAGCCCGAGCCAGCCGCCCGCCGGCGATCCGCCCCCCGCCTCCGCGCCGGCCCCGGACAAGCGCTGCGCCCCCTGAGCCCCCGCCGGGCACGCCTCCTCCCAACACTCCCCAGAACCCGAACAATGATCTCCCGCCGCAAGTTCTTGCAGGCGAGCATGGGCACGGCTTTCTCCGCCGCCGCCCTGGCCGCCTTTCCGCCCAGCATCCGCCGCGCGCTGGCCATTCCGGCCAACAACGCCACCGGCACCATCGCCGATGTGGAGCACGTGGTCATCCTGATGCAGGAAAACCGCTCGTTCGACCATTACTTCGGCACGCTCAGCGGCGTGCGCGGGTTTGGCGACCGCCTGACCATCCCCATGCCGAATGGCCGCAACGTCTGGCAGCAGGCGCGCACCAACGGCTCGCTGATCACGCCGTACCACCTGAACGGCAGCGCCAACAACGCCCAGCGCACCGCGGGCACGCCGCACGCCTGGGCCGACAGCCAGGCCGCCTGGGACCACGGCCGCATGTCGCGCTGGCCGGTGGCCAAGACGGACACGTCGATGGGCTACTTCAAGGAACAGGAAATCCCGTTCCAGTTCGCGCTGGCCAATGCCTTCACGCTGTGCGATGCCTACCACTGCTCGATGCACACCGGCACCGACGCCAACCGCGCCTTCCACATCTCCGGCACCAACGGCGCGATGCCGCTGAACCGGGCCTTCGTGAACAACGAGTGGGATGCCATCAACGGCGTGGCCGCCGACGCCAACATCGGCTACACGTGGAAGACCTACGCCGAGCGGCTCGAGGAAGCCGGCATCAACTGGATCAGCTACCAGAACATGCCCGACGAATGGGGCGACAACATGCTGGGCGCGTTCCAGACCTTCCGCCGCGCCAACCTGAACTCGGGCTTCCCGGTGTCCAGCGGCGGCTCGCCGGGCGCCCCGTACACCAACACCGGGCAGGCCGTGCCGTACAAGGCTTACGACGCGGCCACCGACAACGCCGCCAATCCGCTCTACAAGGGCATCGCCAACACGCTGCCGGGCACCCAGCCGGAGCAGTACCTGGACGCCTTCAGGCAGGACATCGCCAATGGCAAGCTGCCGCAGGTCTCCTGGATCAACGCGCCGTCGATCTACTGCGAGCACCCGGGGCCGTCCACACCCGTGCAGGGCGCGTGGTTCCTCCAGGAAGTGCTGGACGCGCTGACCGCCAACCCGGAGGTGTGGAGCAAGACCGTGCTGCTGGTCAACTTCGACGAGAACGATGGTTACTTCGACCACGTGCCGTCGCCGTCCGCGCCGTCGCGCAATGCCGACAGCTCGCTGGCCGGCAAGACCACGCTGGCCGATGCCGACCTCGCCGCCGAGTACTACACGCAGTCCCCGCCGGACGGCAGCACCAGCCAGCCGCCCCGCGATGGCCGCGTGTTCGGCCCGGGACCGCGCGTGCCGATGTTCGTGATCTCGCCGTGGAGCCGGGGTGGCTGGGTCAACTCGCAGGTGTTCGACCACACCTCGGTGCTGCGCTTCCTGGAGACCCGTTTCGGCGTGCAGGAGCCCAATATCAGCCCGTTCCGCCGCGCGGTCTGCGGCGACCTGACCTCGGCGTTCAACTTCAAGACGCCGAACAGCGAGGCGCTGCCCACGCTGGCCGGCCGCGGCACGCGCGCGTCGGCAGACGCCCTGCGCGTCGCCCAGCAGGCGCTGCCGGCGGTGCCCGTGCCGTCGGACATCAACCTGCCGGAGCAGGCCACCGGCACGCGTCCGTCGCGCGCCCTGCCCTACGAGCTGCACGCCAGCGCGCGCGCCCACGTCAACGGCCAGGTGGAGATCCTGTTCGCCAACTCGGGCACGCAGGCGGCGGTGTTCCACGTGTACGACCGCAACGACCTGAACAGCATTCCGCGCCGCTACATGGTGGAGGCCGGCAAGAGTCTGTCCGATAGCTGGGGCACGTCGGCCGCCGCGCCGGGCCAGTACGACCTGTGGGTGCTCGGCCCGAACGGTTTCCATCGCCATTTCAAGGGCGATACCACCGTGCTGGGCGGCGCGCTGGGCGTGCCGGAGGTGCGCGTCTGCTACGACATCGCCAATGGCGACGTCTATGTCGATCTGATGAACACCGGCAAGGCGGCCTGCACCTTCCGGGTGGCGCCGCTGGCGTATCGCACGGACGGCCCGTGGGAAGCCACGGTGGCGGCCGGCGCCACGCAGACGCTGCACTGGTCGCTGAAGGACAGCGGGCAGTGGTACGACTTCGCGGTGACGACCCCCAGCGACACCGCGTACTACCGCCGCTTTGCCGGCCGCGTGGAAACCGGCCAGCACACCATCACCGACCCGGCGATGGGTACGGTGTAAGCACGGTCTAAGCCCGTTTGTAAGCCCGCTGTCATCCGCACCAGCCATGCGGGGCGCTGTAAAAAGCGCTCCAAACATCACACGCCCCGCATGCGCGACCCCGACCTCCCGCAGGTCCTAGCACTTCCCCTTGCCCCTTATCGGTGGCAGAAAACCTGGCAATGTTGACTTATCATCACGCCCGGCGTAGCGGGGGAATCCCGGGTGCATCCCGGGTGAATCCACCCCGCGAGCGCCACGGCCGTTTGGTCTCGGCCTCTTTTCCATTCGATACATAACAGGCTCCGGACCGGCGACTCGCACGCCGGCGACGCGCCATTCCCAGGGGAATCCGATGAAACAGAACCGGTGGGCGCTCGCCCTTTCCATGGCCACGGCCCAACTGCTGACCGCCTGCGGCGGCGGCGACGATGCGGGCACCAGCGCCCCTGTGGCGGCCGCCCCGGCGGCGGCCACGCTCTCGGGCACGGCGGCCACCGGCGCGCCGGTCCAGAACGGCGCCATCGACCTGCGCTGCGCCGCGGGCACGGCCTCGACCACGAGTGACGCCAACGGCGCATGGTCGGTCTCGTCCGCCGGTCTGGCCCTGCCCTGCGTGGCGCGCGTAACCGGCCCCGCCGGGCTGACGCTGCATTCCTACATTCAGAGCCCGGGCACGACCAACATCACGCCGATCACGGAACTGGTGGTGGCCGCCGCCGCGCAGAACCCCGACACCGCCACGGTGTTCAACGCGTTCAACGCCACGCTGGCCAGCCTGATGCAGTCCAACCTGGCCACCACGCTCAACCTCGTGCGCGCCCGCCTGGTCAACCTGGGCGTGAACACCACCGGCCTGAGCCTGCTGAACCAGCCGTTCAAGCCGGTGTTCGGCGATGCCTATGACGACACGCTCGAGGCCCTCGCCACGCAGTTGACCGCCCGCCAGACCACGCTGGCCGCGCTCTCGCAGGATGTGGCGCGTGGCGATGTGGGCAGTCCGGGCGCCGCGGGTGCCACGGGCGCAACCGGCGCCACGGGCGCCACCGGGGCAACCGGCAGCACCGGCCCCTCGGGCGCGACCGGCGCCGCAGGCCCCACGGGTACGACGGGCGCTACCGGTGCTACGGGTGCCACTGGCGCCACGGGCATTACCGGCCCGTCCGGCCCGCAAGGCCCGACCGGCAACACCGGAGCTACGGGTGTCACGGGTGCCACAGGCGCGACCGGCGCCACGGGGGCAACCGGCGCGACGGGGGCGACCGGCGCCACAGGCGCAACGGGTGCCCAAGGCCCGACCGGCAATCAAGGCCAGGACGGCGCGAGCGGTGTATGCACGATTGGCGACGTCTGGCTGACCGCCCTGCCCTACCCGGAGAACTACGACATGGGCGGCATGGTGGCCAAGGGCCAGCTTCTGCCGATCCAGCTCTATGCGCCCTTGTTCTCGCTCATCGGCAACACGTTTGGCGGCGACGGCACGACGAACTTCGCCCTGCCGAACCTGACCGGCCAGGCGCCGGCGAACCTGACCTATATGATCTGTACCGAGGGCCTGTACCCGTCGCGCATCTGACGGTGAACTGACGGGCCACCGCCCGCCCCCGGCCACGGCAGCCCACGCCGCCGTGGCCGCAAGACACTACCCACCGTCCATCCCAATCCCCATGCCACGCATCTGCCTGAACATGATCGTCAAGAACGAGGCGCCGGTGATCGCGCGCTGCCTCGCGTCCGTGCGCCCATGGATCGATAGCTGGCTGATCGTCGATACCGGCTCCACCGATGGCACGCAGCAGCGCATTGCCGCGTGCATGGCGGGCCTGCCGGGCGCGGTGCACGAGCGGCCCTGGCAGGACTTCGCCCACAACCGCAACGAGGCGCTCACCCTGGCCCGGGCGCAGTGCCAGCCGGACGACTACATCCTGTTCATCGATGCCGACGAAACGCTGGGCGTGCCGGACGGCTTCCGCTGGCCGGCGCTCGGCACCGATGGCTATCGGCTGCGCTGCGAGCTGAGCGGCTGGCAGTACCAGCGCAACGCGCTGGTGCGGGCGGGGGTGCCATGGCGCTGGGAGGGCGTGATCCACGAATACCTGACCTGCGATACCCCGGCGGTCTGGGACGACCTGCAGGGCCCGGCCATCGTGGTCTCGCGCGACGGCGCGCGGGCCCGCGACCCGAACACCTATCTGCGCGACATCGAGGTACTGGAGCGCGCCGTGGCCGACGCCCCGGACAACACGCGCTACCGTTTCTACCTCGCCCAAAGCTGCCGGGACGCTGGTCGGCCGGCGGACGCCCTGCGCCACTATCGCGCGCGGGCCGCCATGGGGGGATGGGACGAGGAGCAGTGGTTCGCCACCTACCAGTGCGCGGCGATGCTCGCGCTGGACGGCGCGCCGGCCGAGACGGTGACCGCGGCCTACCTGGCCGCCTATCAGGCCCGCCCCACCCGCGCCGAGCCGCTGTGCGACCTGGCCCGCTGGCACCGCCAGCGCGGGGAATACGCGCTCGGGCACCTCTACGCCCAGCAGGCGGCGGCGATGCCGCTCCCCGCCGACGCGCTGTTCGTCGATACCTCGGTCTACCGCTGGCGTGCGCTGGACGAGCTGACGGTCTGCGCCTACTACATCGGCGCCCAGGAACAAGGCCGCGCCGCGCTGATCCGGCTGCTCGCCGAAGGGGCGTTTCCGGAGTCGGAGCGCGCGCGGATCGAGGCGAACCGGCCCTATTACGGGCTGTAATCGCCGTCCCGCCTACCCCAGCAGCCGCCGCAGCTGCACCGCCACGTCCTCGGCGGCGGACACCGGCAGCAGCGGCACGCCAATGCCATGGTGCCAGTCGAACAGCGCCTGGCTGTGCTGGCTGGCGAAGCTGCCGATCTGGTCGCGCAGCGCGGCGCGGCCGAAGCCCAGTTCCACCTGCAGCTCGCCGTCGCTGACCACGAGGTGGCCGGAATCGGGCAACTCCAGCAGGAAGGGGTCGTAGACCAGCACCGACAGCACGTCGTTGCGGCTGCGCAGCGCCAGCATCAGCCGGCGCGTGCGGTCGTCGGCGCCATCGAAGTCGCTGATGACGATGACCAGATGGTCGTGCCCGGCCAGCCGCACCGCGCGCTCCAGCGCCGCGTTGAACTGGCCGGCGCCGCGCCGGGCTTCGGCCTCGGCATGCAGGCGGCGGTTATGGGCGACGAGGTCGCCCAGCAGGTGCAGCACGGCGTCCCGGCTGCGGCGCGGCGCGCTGGCGGTCAGGTTGGTATCGCCGAACAGGATGCCGCCGACGCGATCCCCATCGGCCACGATGCGCCACGCGGCCAGTGCGGCCACTTCTGCCGCCACGACCGATTTCATCGCCCGCCGGCTGCCGAAGAACATGTTCATGCGCTGGTCCACCACCAGCAGCACCGGGCGCTCCTTCTCCTCGGCATAGACGCGCACGTGCGGCTTGCCGGTGCGCGCCGTCACGCGCCAGTCCATTGTCCGCACGTCATCACCGGGCAGGTAGCCGCGCACCTCCTCGAAGGCCAGCCCCCGCCCGCGCACCCGCGAGCCGTGGCGGCCGGACAGCAGGCTGTGCACCGGCTGGCGCGTGCGGAAATGGAAGTCGCGGGCGGTGGCCTCCAGCGCGGCCAGCGCGTTCATGTCGACATTGACGCCCGGCGTGGCGGTCGAGGGTGCTGGCCCGGCGCCGGTGGCGGCCCGGTCGCGGGCGGCGAAATCGCGCGGCATGGCGGCGAAGCTGTCAGGCCACGGCCACGCGTTGCAGCAGGCGGTCGATCACCGCATCGGCGCTGACGGACGCGGCGTGGGCCTCGTAGGACAGGATCAGCCGATGGCGGAACACGTCGTGCACCACGGCCTGCACGTCGTCCGGGGTCACATGGCCGCGCCCGCGCAGCCAGGCGATGGCCCGCGCCACCTTGTCCAGCCCGATCGACCCGCGCGGGCTCACGCCCACCTGGATCCAGCGCTTGAGGTCATCGTCGAACCGGCCCGGGTCGCGCGTGGCCTGCACCAGCGCGACGATATAGCGCTCCACCGGCTCACTGACGGCAATCCCGTGGATGGCCGCCCGCGCCGCGAACACGGACGCGGGCGAGAGCTTGTCCGCCGTGCCGCCCCCGGCGGCTGGTGCCGCCTGCGGCGGGGCTTCCTCGCTGCGCGCCAGCCGGATGATCTCGGCCTCCGCGCTGGCCTCGGGGTAGCCCACGTTCACATGCATCAGGAAGCGGTCCATCTGCGCCTCGGGCAGCGGATAGGTGCCCTCCTGCTCGATCGGGTTCTGCGTCGCCATGACCAGGAACAGCGGCTCCAGCTTGTGGGTCTGGCCGCCCACGGTCACCTGCCGCTCCTCCATGGCCTCCAGCAGCGCCGCCTGCACCTTGGCCGGAGAGCGGTTGACCTCGTCGGCCAAGATCAGGTTGGCGAAGATCGGCCCGGCCTGGAAGCGGAAGTCGCCCCGGCCAGCGTCCGTCACATAGATATCGGAGCCGGTGATGTCGGCCGGCAGCAGGTCTGGCGTGAACTGGATGCGCGAGAGCCGCGCGTCCAGATGGCGCGCCAGGCTCTTGATCGCCCGGGTCTTGGCCAGCCCCGGCAGGCCCTCCACCAGCAGGTGGCCATCGGCCAGCAGGCCGAGCAGCAGCCGTTCGATCATGCGCGCCTGCCCGACGATGGATTCGCCCATGCGGGCCTGCAGCGTGAGGATGTCGTCGCGGGCGCTCATCGGCCGCCTCCGGTGAACCAGCGGTAGTAGGGATTGTCGGGGTCGGCCTGGATCGCCTCCGTGATGTGGTGGCTCCAGGCTTGCCGGTTGCCCTCGTAGGCATCGAGGCCGGCAGCGTAGAAGGTCTGGAGGTTGTCACGCTCCCGGCGGATGGCCTGTTGCAGGCTATCGTCGGCGCCGGTGAGCGGCGGGTCCGATTGCAGCGCCAGTAGCTCGCGCAGCACCGGCACGAACGCCTTCTGGCGCACCCAGCCGGTGTACTCGATGCGCGGGCGGTCATCGGTCACGGCGGGCGCGTCACCGGCAAACCAGTCGAGGCCATCGCGGTCGGTGATGTAGGTGGCCAGCAGTGCCGCCGGCGAGGCCACGCCCACGGCGCGCAGCGCGCTGGCGACCTCGGGCTGCTGGAAGCGGGCGGCGATCGTCGGCACATCGAGCGCCAGCGGCTCGGCCGAGCCCACCAGCAGCATCTCGTGGAGTTCGGTGGTCCAGAGCGAGGCATGCGGGAAGACGTCGAGGAAGCTGCGCACCAGCGAGCGGGTGTCATCGCGATTCTGGGTCGGCAGCGGCAGCCACTGGGCGACGATGCCGCCCGGCTGCAGGCGGCTGGCGGCCAGTTGGTAGAACTCGCGCGAATACAGGTTGACCACGCCGCTGGCGGACGGCGGCGGCGGCTCCAGCGTGACGAGGTCGTAGCGCTGGGTGCCCTGGAGCAGCTCGCGGCGGCCGTCGCGCAGGCGGATGTCGATGCGCTTGTCGTGGCTGGCGTCGAAATTGCCCTGGAAGCTTGGCGCGGCGCGCACCACGGCGGGCAGCAGTTCCGCCACCACGCGGTGTTCGAGGCCCGGGTACTGGAGCAGCGCGCCGGCCGTGATGCCGGTGCCGAGTCCGATCACCAGCGCCGAGCGCGGCGTGCCGTTGTGGACGATCAGCGGCAACAGCGCCTGCAGGCGCATGTAGCGCAGCGACGTCATGGTATCGCCCGAATTCGACACCCCTTGGATATAGAGCCGGCGGAAGCTCTGGGTGCCCTTGGACTGCTCGACCACGGCCACCGTGGCGCCCCGGCTTTCCTCGTAGAACACCAGCTCGCCGCCGCGCGCCTGTGCCAGCAGGCGGGCCAGACGATCTGCGGGCGTGGCCACGGCCACCATCAGCGTGACCACGGCCAGCAGCGGAATCGCCACGCGGGCACGGCGCGTGACGCCATCGCCGAAGACCATCGCCAGCACAGCCACCAGCGCACTGGCGGCGGCGAGCACGCCCAGCGTATGCACCACACCAATCCACGGCACCAGCACCACGCCCGCCAGCACCGATCCGGCGATGCCGCCCAGCGTGTTGAGCGCCAGCACGGCGCCCAGCCCCGACCCGACCCGCGCCGGATCGACCGACAGCCGCACCGCGTACGGAAATGCCGCGCCCAGCAGCACGGTGGGCACGAAGACGATGCACAGCGCCGCCACGGTAAAGCGTGCGCTGGAGGCGGCGAGCAGGTTGCCCGTGCCCTCCAGCACGCGTGCATAGGCGGCGGATTGCAGGGCCGGCAGCCATTCCCCGAGCCACGCGAATTCGACCAGCGCCACCAGCCCCGCCCCGACCACCAGCAGCGCGAAGGCGCTCCACGGGTCGCGCGAACGGTCCACGCGCCGCGCCACCAGCGCGCTGCCGAGCACCAGCCCGGCGAGATAGGTGGCCAGCACCACCGCGAAGGCAAACGCCCGCGTACTCAGGAACTGGACGATGGCCTGCGACCAGACCACTTCGTAGCCCAGCGCGATGCCGCCCGCCACGGCGTAGAGCCCCAGCGCCAGCCGCCGCTGCGCGGGGACCGGGGTGGGTGCGGTGGATGGCGAAGGAGAGGCAACAGCGACAGTCGGCACCCGCCGGCTCTGCCAGAGCGCCCCGGCACCGGCCAGCAGGTTCAGCCCTGCCGCCGTGCAGGCGCTGCCGAACACGCCGAGCAGCGGAATGGCGACGAAGGCCGCCAGCAGCGTGCCGGCAATCGCCCCGGCGGTATTGGCGGCATACAGCCGCCCGCCATGGGCGCCAAGTTCTCCGGAAGGACGGATCGCGCGCAGCAGCACGGGCATGGTGCCGCCCATGGCCACGGCCGGGAGAGCCACCAGCAGCACGGGCAAGGCCCACGCCACGATCCCGGCGCGGGTTTCCAGCCACGCGAACGGCGCCGCCGCGTGGGCCAGCGCCACTGTGGCGCCCAGCGCCAGCACGGCAATCGCGCATTCCAGCCACAGGTAGAGCCGCCAGGGCGAGGCAGCGCGGTCGGCCCATCGCCCGATGGTCCAGCCGCCCAGCGCCAGCCCGGCGAAGAACGCGCTGACGCCAACGGTGACGGCGTGCACATCCACGCCGAGCACCAGCGAAAGCTGCTTGACCCACAGGACCTGATAGACCAGCCCGGCCGCGCCGGACAGGACCAGCAGCGCGGCGGGCACCCGCCAGGCCGTGCCGGCGCGCACCGCCGCCTGGGCGGCGGTGCGCGTGCCACGACTCTGGCGCGCGCCCATGGCGGGTTCCAGCTTCCGGTCTGCCGCCGTCACTTCTTCTGCGGTTGGGCGGACTGCGCCTTGGCCATCTGCTCGGCCACCTTGCGTTTCACGCTTGCCTCGGCCTGGTCAATCGTGAAGCTGGCCGGCAACTGGCTGGGCGGATAGTCGACAAAGGTCTGCAGGAACTGGATGGCCCGCCGGTTACCCTCGATGAACAGGTACGGGTTCTCGGTCTCGAGCTGGTGGTAAAGGTTGGTCGGCCCGGTGTCCGCGCGCTCGTAGGGGTCCATGCGCAGGTTGAAGTACTTTGGCGCGCGCAGGCAGGTGAACGGCTCCTTCCAGACCTCGAAACCGCCCCGCGCCCGCTGCTCGCAGAACACCACCTTCCACGCCGTGGGCTGGGTGGCGCCCTGCGTGAGCACGTCGTAGCGCATGGCCACGAGTTCGGCGTCGTCGTTGAAGTAGAAGAACTCGTTGCGCGCGCTCTTATCGGTCTGGCCGGTCAGCATCGGCAACTGGTTGTAGCCGTCCAGGTGCACCTTGGCGCTCTTGCCGCCCAGCGTAGTGCCCTTGACCAGCCGATCCTTCACATCACCATCACCGGCGGCGGCCAGCAGCGTGGGGAACCAGTCGAGCCCGGACATCAGCCCGTTGGAAACCGTGCCCGGCTGGATTTTCCCCGGCCAGCGGATCATCGCCGGGACCCGGTAGGCGCCTTCCCAGTTCGAATCCTTCTCGCTGCGGAACGGCGTATTGGCGGCGTCCGGCCAGGTGAAGAAGTTCGGCCCGTTGTCCGTGGTGTAGACCACGATGGTGTTGTTGGTGATGCCGGCGTCATCGATCGACTTGAGCAGCTTGCCCACGTTCTGATCCATCTCCCACATGCCGTCCGCGTACTCGTGGCCGCCGCCCAGCCCGGCCTTGCCGCGGTACTCGGGGCGCACGTGCGTGAACAGGTGCATGCGAGTGAAGTTCATCCACAGGAAGAACGGCTTGTCCCCCTGCGCCTGCTTCTGGATGTACTGGATCGCCGCGCCGGTGGTTTCGTCGTCGATGGTTTCCATGCGCTTGCGGTTCAGTGGCCCGGTGTCCTCGATCTTGCCGTCCGCCGTGCTGTGGATCACGCCGCGCGGGTTGTAGTACTTGAGGAAGTCGGGGTTGTCCTTGGGCCAGTACGGGCGCTCGGGCTCTTCCTCGGCGTTCAGGTGGTACAGGTTGCCGAAGAACTCGTCGAAGCCGTGCTTGGTGGGCAGGAAGCGGTCCTGGTCGCCCAGGTGGTTCTTGCCGAACTGTGCGGTGTTGTAGCCCAGCGGCTTGAGGGCCTGGGCGATGGTGATGTCGCGGTCCTGCAGGCCCACCGGCGCGCCGGGCAGGCCCACCTTGGAGAGGCCGGTGCGGAACACGGTCTGCCCGGTGATGAAGGTGGACCGGCCCGCCGTGCAGCTGTTCTCGGCGTAGTAGTCGGTCAGCATCATCCCTTCCTTGGCGATGCGGTCGATGTTCGGCGTCTTGTAGCCGACCACGCCGTGGCTGAACGCGCTGACGTTGCCGAGGCCGACGTCGTCGCCAAAGATCACGACGATGTTGGGCTTGCCGCCGCGCGCGCCAGCCGGCGCGGCGGCCACTGGCGAGGCGCCCTGCGCCGGGGCTGTGGCCGGGACAGGGGTGGTGGGGGCAGGTGTCGTCGATGTCACGGGCGGTGGCGCAGCCGGGGCCGGGGCCTGAGCAGCCGGGGCGGCCGGGGCCTGCGTCTCGGCAGGCTTGTTCTCATCGGCCCGCTTGCAGCCCGCTAGCGCGAGCGCCGCGACGACGGCCGTGGCCGCGAGTTGCCAGCGGCGCGCCGTGGCCCGCTGCGAGGGAAGTCCTTTCGCGTTCATCGATTGACTCCGGTTGAGGAAAGTTGGGCGGACAGGGCTTGGGGGCTGCCCTGAGGCGGGGGCTGCTTGCGCAGGGCCGTCCATCGGCTGTCATCCATCACGAGCCGGAAGCCGAGGTGCGACATGCTGGTGTACGGGTCCGTGCCGCGCCGCGCGCTGGGGCGGTAGCTCAGGCAGAAGTCCTCGTTGCAGAGGAAGGAGCCGCCGCGCGTGACGCGCCGGGGCGCCTTCACGGGCACGCCGGGCTCGCTCGGGTCCCAGGAGTCGCGGGGGCCGGCCGGGTTGAGCACCACGGTCTTCATCTCGGCAGCCTCGCGGCGGAACTGGTCGGCGCGGTACCAGTCGGCTACCCACTGCCACGCATTGCCGGTCATGTCATAGAGCCCATAGCCGTTGGCCGGGAAGGTGCGAACCGGGCTGGTGCCCGCCGCGCCACCTGCCTTGGCGCTGACCACCGGGAACGGCTGTACCTGCTGGCCCTGCCAGACGTTGGCCATCTGGCGGCCATCGGGCGCGAACTGGTCGCCCCAGGCGTAGGTGGCCTGCTCCAGCCCGCCGCGCGCCGCGAATTCCCATTCGGCCTCGGTCGGCAGGCGCTTGCCGGCCCATTTGGCGTAGGCCTCCGCGTCCTCGTAGGACACCTGCACCACGGGATGATCGTCCTTGCCCTCGATGCTGCTGCCGGGGCCGGTGGGATGGCGCCAGTCCGCGCCGGGCACGAAGCGCCACCAGCGCCAGTTCTCGCGCAGCGGCACCGGGCCGTTGGTGGCGACGAAGACCATCGCGCCGGCCACCATCGCGCTATCGGGCGGGCGCGGCGTGCCGGGCGGGAGCTGGACCTTCATGGTCTCCCAGTCGGGCGCGCGCTCGGCCGTGGTCAGGTAGCCCGTGGCCGTGACGAACTTGCGGAATTCGGCATTGGTGACGTGGTGCTGGTCCATCCAGAAGCCCTGCACGCGCACCTTGTGGGCCGGACGCTCGTTGGGCTGGGCCATCTTGTGGTCGCTGCCCATCAGGAATTCGCCGCCGGGCACGTGGACCATGCCGAGCGGACCGCTGACGCCATCGCCCGGCTTGACCGCCGATGCGCCGGCCCCACTGCCCTGGCCCGGACCGCTGCGCGAGGCATACCAGTACGAGCCACCCGCGCCAGCCAGCGCCATCGCGCCGGCCAGGGCCACCAGCAAGAGTCGGCCGCGCCATGTGGATTCGTGGGCCACCTTCGCGCCCAACTTAGCTTTCCCTCGCTGCCCCTGTGACATGCCACCCCTCGTCCAGTGCACTTCAGTGAACACTGAGAAGTTTGCAGGCTCCATGCAGCGAAAGGAATGCAAACTTTTTTTGTGCGATCTGAATGATTTCGGAAAAGAACTAGTCCTGGCCGGGACCTTGGCCGGGATTCAGCGGCGGCAGGCCGGAGCGGTGCCAGAGGTTGCTGCACGTCTCCGTGGTGCGCCATGCGGCGCTCGCGGCACCGTGCTCCCTACGCCATCGCCAAAGCCCGTAGCCCAGCACCAGCGCCACGAGGACGATCGCACCGGTCATGCGCCAGTCGATGTCGTCGAGCCACGCCGGCGCACGCCATGCCAGCCCGCCCGACGGCGACAGCCCCAACCCGGGTGCCGCACGCGCCACGTTCACGGTCACCGCCGGGGCCGTCGAGGCAGCGCGCCGGCCCGTGGCGGCGTCGTACCAGCTCACCGGCACCGCCGGCAAGGTGTGGCGCCCGCTGTCCTCGAACACATAGGTGATGGTTTCGATGCGGCGCCCACCGGAGGCGTCGTCCTGCAGGACCGGATCAGCGCGGAACTGCCGCACGCCGCGCGGCGGCTGCAGGGCGGGCGGGGCCGGCGGGGCGATCATCATCGCTGGGGTGCCCGGCGCGACGATGGTGATGGTGCGCACCAGTGCGTCGCCGGCGCGCAGCTTGCTGTCCTCGTCGATGGGCTTGTCGAACTGCTGGGTTACCTGGAGCGCGCCAGCCGGCAGTGCTACGGTGTCCTGCGTGCCCTGCCCGCTCTTGCCGGCCTGCCCGCTCGCGTGGATCGTCGTCGGCGGCAGCGTGACGGTGGCCGTCTGCGGTTTGCCATCGTTCCCGGCGTGGGTGAAGCGGAACTCGATGGGCGGCAGCGCAAAGTCCCCCGCGCCCTGCGGCGTGACCACGTAGGTCTTGCGGATGCCCGCGAAGCTGGCGCCGTCGATGGTCTCGGTGGAGTTGATGCCCCGGTCGTCCGGCATGGTCACCACGGCGCCCGGGATCTGCAACACCGGGAAGGCCGGTGCGGACAGGAAGAAGTTCGGGGCAAGCACGGTGACTTCCACCTGTACCGACTGGCCCGCCACCACCGGCTGCGGCCCGACCACCCTGACCCGCACGCTGGGCCCAGCCGCGTGGGCGAGCGTAGCGGCACACAGCAGGACCACGCCCACGGCGTGACGCATCCGGCACGCGCTCATGGCTTGCCCTCCTGGAGCGCGAACTTGCGCGCCAGCAACTCCGTGGGCGAGGTCTGGATCGCCCGCATCCACATCTCGGCGTTCTGCTGCACGCGGCCCATCTGCTGGGTCTGGTCGCTGGGCGGCGGCGGGGGCTTGCTCGGGTCGTCGACGATTTTGTCTGGCGGGATGTCGGGCGACTCCTCGTCGCTCTGCGGGGGCGGCTTGCGCGCCAGCATCTGCGTCATCAGCGCGAGGTTTTTCTGCGCCGGCTGCCAGCCGGGCCGCTGTTGCAGCACCAGCCGATAGCGCGCCGAGGCTTCCTTATATTTTTCCTGCCGCGCCAGCGCGTTGCCGAGGTTGAACTGTCCATCCGTCGTGTTGACCTGCCCGAAGGCGCGCGCGGCCTCCGCGTACTGGCCGTTGCGGTAGTAGGCCACGCCGCGCCACATCGGATCGGTGAAGCGCTGCGCGGCGGTGGCGTAATCGCCACGTTCGAAGGCGCGCCGGCCTTGCTGGTCGGGGGTGAGCCAGAGGTTGGCCCAGGTCCATGATTTCTCTGCGGCTTGGGCTGGAGCCTGGGCCTGTGCGGGAATCGGCGGCGCGCCAAGCGCCATCGCCACGGCCAGCCCGGCGATCCATCGCACGGACCAGCCCTTCCGGAACCACAGCACGGCCAGCAGCGCGATAGGGATGGTCAGCGGCCAACCGGCGTCGCGCCAGCGCTGCGTGTCGCTGGCGTGGGTCTGCTCCACATGCGATTGCACGTGGCGCTGCACCCAGGCCACGTCGGCGTCGCTGTCGGTGGTCAGCGTGGCCACCGGGATGCCGCTGTCCCGCAAGGCGTGCAGGCCGTCGGCATCGAGCCCGGGCGCGGTGCCGTCCCCCGCGCGCAGCGGCCCGCCCTCCGCCGTGCCGATGGCAAGCACCACCACCTGCGTGCGCCGGCTGCCGCGTTGCGCCTGCATGGCACGGGCGGCGCCGGCTTCCACGCCATCGGTCAGCAGCAGGGTCGTGCCGGGCACCGGCTCCTTGGCGAGCGCCGTGTCGATGGTGCGCACGGCCTGCGCGGTGTCCTTGCCCGGCACCGGCATGATGCGGGTCTGGAGCGCATCGACGAAGGTTTGGAGCAGGTCCGCGTCATCCGTCAGCGGCAGAACCATATGCGTGGAGCCGGCGTAGGCATACAGCGCCGTGCGGCCGCCGTCGCGGTGGGCAAGCAGCGCCTTGACCTTGAGCTTGGCGCGCTCCAGGCGGGTGGGGCTGACGTCGATGGCGTCCATGGTCGTGCCGAGGTCGATGGCGATGGCCAGCGGCGCCTTGTCGGCGAGGAACGGCGGGCGCTCGCGCTCCCAGGTGGGGCCGGCCAGCGCGATGGCGCCCAGCGCCAGCAGCGCGGCAATCCCATGCACCGGGCGCACTGCGCGGCGGCGGGTCTCGCCCACCACCAGGGCATCGAGCAGATGCGGGGCGATGGTGCCGCGCCAGCGCCGGCGCACATCGCCCTGCCGCCCCACCGCCCACGGCAGCCACACGGCGGCCAGCAGCACCAGCAGCCACCACGGGCGCAGGAAGTGGAACTGGGCGAGCGATTCGAACAGCGCGCTCATGCGGCAGGCTCCTGCCGGGTGGTGCGCGGAGTGGGCTGCCGGGCGCCGCGCAGGGTCCAGCGCGCATAGGCGGCCATCGCCAGCTGGTAGCCCAGCACGATCAGCACGGCCACGCCGAGCGGCCACATGAACAGCTCGCGGCGCGGGCGCCAGCTCAGGGTCTTTTCCTGATGCGGGGTGACGCGGTCCAGCGTGGCGTAGATCGCCGCCAGCGCGTTCTGGTCCGCGCCAAAGAAATAACGCCCGCCGGTGCTGCTGGCGATGCGCTTGAGCATGTCCAGATCGACCTTGGCCTCGCCCGTGGCCGCCGGGTCGCCGATACCGACCGTATGCACCACCACCCCGCGCGTGCGGGCAATCTCGGCGGCCTGCGCCGGCGGCATGCGGCTGGCGGTGTCGTTGCCATCGGTCAGCACGATCATCACCTTCTCGGCGGCGTGGCTGTGGTCGAACAGCTTGATGCCGAGGCCGATGGCATCGCCCAGCGACGTGCTGGCGCCGGCCATGCCGGGCACCATGTCCGCGATCAGCGTAGCCACCAGCGCGTGGTCCAGCGTGAAAGGGGCGAGCGGGTACGGGGCATCGCCGAAGACGATCAGGCCGATGCGGTCGCCGGGGCGGTGGGCGACGAAATCCCCCACCACCTGGCGCACGGCGTGCACGCGGGTGTCCAGCGCGCCGGCGGTGTCGCGGAAATCGCGGGTATCCATCGACTGGGAGAGGTCCAGCGCCACCAGCAGGTCGCGCACGGGCTCCTTCTTATATAGCGGGGGCTCCAGGAACTGCGGCCGGGCCAGCGCCGTCACCACCAGCGCCCAGGCAATCGGGGCCAATACGCGCTGGACGAGGTTGCGGCGCGGCACGTGGGCGCCGGTGGCCGGCTTCAGGCCGACCGCATCGGCCACTTCCTCGAAGAACGGCAGCCGCACGGAGGCGCTGCGCTCCCGGTACGGCGGCAGCCGCCACCAGACCAGCAGCGGCAGGGGCAATAGCGTGAACAGCCACGGATAGGCGAAGACGATCATCGGCGCTTGGGCGGCGAGTCCCGGCTATCCCGGCTATCCCGGCTATCCCGACGGTAGGCCGCGATCCACCGGCGGCAGGCATCGGCAGTGGCATGGGCCTGTTGCGGCGGCCATGCGGCCAGCACGACGGCGCCCCGGTACTCGGCGTCATCGACCAGCGCGGCGAGACCGGGCACGGCGTCAGTGGCGGTGCCCGCATGGGCATGGAGGAATTGGTGCCAGCTGGCGCCGGACAAGGACGCGACGGCCTCGCGCGGCCATTCGGCCAGGGCCACCCGCTTGAGCAGTTCGGCCAGCGCCAGCAGGGCCTGGGCCCGGGTGCGATCGTCGCCAGCCAGCCGGGGCGTCCAGCGCGCCAGTTCCGCCAGCGCCGCGCGCCGATGGCGGTTGGCGTACCAGCGCCGCCCGGCGCGCCAGCCCAGCCAGGCAAGGCCGGCCAGGAGGATCAACGCCACCACGAGCCAGCCCGTGGTCTGCGGCATCCACGAGGGCGGCGAAGGCGTGACGAGGTCGGCCAGCTCGGGCATGGGGGCGGTCAGGATAGGGATCCGCACAGGCTACGCCGCCGGCCCGTGCGGCTGAAGTCAATTTTTTCGGGCGCCTTTTCAATAGTTTTGTTGCGGACGTTTCGCATGTCGATCTGCGGAAAAAGTGGTGGCGTATCCGTCTCAAACCTCCCTATAATGCAACCCTGTTGCAAAAAGGAAGTCGCCCCGCCCGCTCCGCCAAACCGTTTTCATCGATGCGAACCCGCTATTTTTCCGCCCGCCGCCACCGGCTGCGCTACGCCGCGCTTGTCACGACCACCGCCACGGCAACCGCCATGGCATCCGCCGCCGAGGCTGACGACGCCCCGCTCCTGCCCGAGGTGTCCGTGGTCAGCCAGTTGGACGACGCCTACGCGCCGGCGCTGGCCAGCGGCGCCACGCGGACCGAAACCCCGCTGCGTGAGGTGCCGCAGTCTGTGCGGGTGCTGCCGCGCGCGCTGCTGGACGATATCGGCGCCACGCGGCTGGACCAGACCTTCGACTACGCGAGCGGCGTGGCGCGCCAGAACAGCTTCGGCGGCCTCTGGGACAACTACGCGATCCGCGGCTTCTCCGGCAACGAGAACACCGGCGCGGCCTATCTGGTCAACGGCTTCACGGCGAACCGGGGCTTCACCGCCCCGCGCGATGCCGCCACCATCGAGCGCGTGGAGGTGCTGAAGGGGCCGACCTCGTCGCTCTATGGCAGCGGCGAGCCCGGCGGCAGCCTCAACATCGTCACCAAGCAGCCGCGCTTCCAGCCCGGCCAGACCTATGACCTGGAGGTGGGCAGCCGCGATGGCTACCGCGCCGCCGCCGACCTCACCGGGCCGATTACCGAGACGCTGGCAGGCCGGCTGGTGGCCGTGGCCGACCACCAAGGCAGCACGCGGGACTTCATCGACAGCCAGCGCTATCTGGTGGCGCCGTCCCTGACGTGGATGCTCGGCGCCGACACCATCGTCCAGTACGCGGGCGAATTCCAGCGCTTCACCACGCCGCTGGACCGTGGCGTGGTGGCGGTGCAGGGCCGGCTCGGCGCGGTGCCGCGCTCGCGCTTCCTGGGCGAGCCCGATGACGGCGCGATGCGGCTGGACAGCCAGTCGCACCAGTTGAGCGTGGAGCACCAGTTCTCGCCCGACTGGAAGGGCCGGCTGGCCGTGGCCTATCGCGGTGGCAGCCTGGAAGGCTATTCGACCGAGGCGAGCGCGCTGCAGGCGGACAACCGTACGCTGACGCGGCAGCGGCGCTATCGGGACTATCAGTCCGACGATGTGTCGCTGCAGGCCGATGTGACCGGCAAGTTCACCACCGGGCCGGTCGGGCACGAGGTGATCGTCGGCCTCGACACCTACCGCTTCGCCAATACGCAGGTGCAGCTGCGGCGCAACCCCAGCGCCGCCGCGCCCTACGCCATCGACATCTACCAGCCCGTGTACGGCCAGACGCCGCCCGCGCTGGCCCCCAACACCGACACCTACGAGCGCCAGACCAGCCTCGGCCTCTATGCGCAGGACCAGTTGCGGCTGGGCGAGCGCTGGCGGCTGCTGGCGGGCGTGCGCTTCGATACGTTCAATCAGTCGCTCGACAACCGGCTGCGCGGCACGGAGACCAGCCAGCACCAGACGGCGGTGTCGCCGCGCGTGGGGCTGACCTATCTGGCCAGCCACAATGTGTCGCTGTTCGCCAACGCCAGCCGCTCGTTCCGGCCCAACGCCGGCAGCGACGCCGCAGGCAACGCGTTCTCGCCCGAGCACGGCCGCGCCGTGGAGGCCGGCGTGAAGGTGGACAGCGACGACCGCCGCATCGGCGGCACGCTGGCCGTGTACGAGATCCGCAAGCGCAACGTGCTGACCGCGAACCCGGTCGATCCGTCCTACTCGGTGGCTGCCGGCGAGGCGCGCAGCCGGGGCGTGGAACTCGACGTGGCCGGGCAGCTTGGCAAGCACTGGCGCCTGAGCGGCAATCTGGCCTATACCGATGCGGAGATCACCGAGGACAGCACGCTGGCCGCCGGCACGCCGCTGCTCAATATCCCGCGTACCAGCGGCAGCCTGATGGCGGTCTACGAGGACGCCGCGCCCATTGGGCAGCGCTATGGCGTGGGCGGCGGGGTGCGCTACGTCGGCAAGCGGTCGGGCGATGCGCAGAACAGCTTCTCGCTGCCCGCCTACACGCTGGCGGACCTGCTGGCCTACTGGCAGTACAGCAAGACCGTGCGCGTGACGCTGAACGTGGACAACCTGTTCGACAAGACCTGGTACGCCAGTTCGTACAGCAGCGTCTGGGTGCTGCCGGGCGCGGGCCGCACGGTGCGGCTGGGCCTGCGGCTCAGCTACTGACGCCATGGGGAACATTGGGAAGCGCAGGCGGCTGCTGAAGGCTGCGTTGGCGGCGCCGATTGTGTCGACGGTGGGCGCTGGGAAAGCCGTGTTCGCCCAGCCGCTGCCCACCTTGCGCGTGATCGGGCCATGGGAGCTTTCCAGCCTCGATCCGCTGCGCAACGGCTATCTGTTCTCGCGCATGCAGGTCACCGAGACGCTGGTCGACTACGACGCGGCCGGCGTGCCGGTAGCGGGGCTGGCGGCTGGCTGGCAGATGTCGCCAGACGGCCTGCAATGGCGCTTCGCGCTGCGGCCAGGCGCGCGTTTCCATGACGGCACGCCGGTGATGGCCTCCGATGTGGTCGCTGCCCTCGGACGCGCCCGCCATGCCGCCGGGGTGCTGGGTGCGGCGCCCATCGCGGGGATCGATGCCGAAACCGGTGCGGTAAGCATCCGGCTCGCGCGCCCCTTCGCCCCCCTGCTAGCCCTGCTCTCCCATAGCAGCACGCAGGTGCTGGCGCCGGCCTCGTTCGGCGCCGACGGCACGGTGCGCGCGATCATCGGATCGGGCCCCTACCGCGTGACCGAACTCGCGCCGCCGCAGCACTTCGCCGTGGAAGCGTTCGACGGATGGCACGGCGCCCGGCCGGCCGTGACGCATGCCGAGTATCTGTCAGTGGGCCGCGCCGAGATGCGCGCGCTGATGGCCGAGGCCGGACAAGCCCATCTGGCCTATGGGCTCGACCCGGGCAGCATCGCACGGCTCCAGCGTGGCCGCGCCGTGGCCGTGCATGCCGTGACCGTTCCCCGGACCACGCTGCTGAAACTCAATGCCAGCCATCCCCTGCTGGCCGATGTGCGGGTGCGCCGCGCGCTGGCACTGGCGCTGGACCGGCGCGGCATTGCCAGCGCCATCCTGCGGGACCCTTCACTGGCGGCAGGCCAGCTGTTCCCGCCCGCCCTGCCCGGCTGGCACGATCCGCGCCTGCCCGCGCTGGGCTACGACCCTGCCGCCGCGCGCGGCCTGCTGGCTGAGGCCCGCTTCCGGCCCGATGCCGACGGCGTCCTGCGGCGCGGCCCGGATCGGCTCGCGCTGACGCTGCGCACCTTCCCGGACCGCCCCGAGCTGCCGGTGATCGCCGCCGCCATCCAGGAGCAGTGGCGGCAGGCGGGCGTGGCGGTGCGCGTGGCGGTGGGCAATTCGAGCGACATTCCGTTCGGGCATCGCGACGGCACGCTCGAAGTGGGCCTGCTGGCGCGCAACTTTGGCGTGGTGCCGGACGCCTTCGGCGCGGTGGCGCAGGACTTTGCGGGCCAGGGTGGGGATTGGGGGCCGATGCGCTGGTCGTCGCCGGTGGTGACGGCGGCGCTGGCCGCGTTGCCGTCCACGCCGGAAGGCCCGCGCGCCGAGGCGCTGCGTCGGCAGGTGGCGGACACCCTGCACGACGCGATGCCGCTGATCCCCGTGGTCTGGTATCGCCAGACGCTGGCGGCCAGCCCCCGGCTGGCGGGGGTGTCCATCGATCCTTTCGAACGTTCCTACCGGCTGACGCAACTGCAATGGAAAACCTGACCCGCGCCGCCCTGCCCGGCGCCGCCCCGGTGGCCGAGCCTACCGCCACCTTCCGGCGCGACACGGCGCGCCAGCTTGCCCGCATCGTGCTCCAGCGCGGCGTGCAGGCGCTCGTGGTGGCCGCGCTGGTCGGCACGGTGAGCTTCCTGATGATGCGGCTGTTGCCCGGCGACATGGCGTTCCGGATCGCCGCCGGCCGCTATGGCTACGACATGGTCACCGCGCAGGCCGCCGAGGCAGTGCGCGCGGAGCTGGGGCTCGGCCTGCCGTGGTTCGAAAGCCTGGTGGCGTGGTGGGGGCACCTGCTGCGGCTGGACCTGGGCGTCTCGGCGGTCACGGGCGCGCCGGTGGCGGCCGAAATCGCCCATCAACTGGGCCACACGCTGTCGCTGGCGCTGGCGGCGCTGGCGGTGTCCTGCGCCATCGCCGTGCCGCTCGGCTTCGCGGCGGGGCTGCGGCCCCGGGGCCGGCTGGACCGGCTGACGCTGTGGCTGTCCGTGCTGCTGCGCGCGCTGCCGCCGTTCGTGCTCGGCATCGTGCTGGTGGCCGTGCTGGCGGTGCAACTCGGCCTGATTCCAGCCGGCGGCGATGCCGCGCACGGCTCGCTGATCGCCCCGGCGCTCACGCTGGGGCTGGGCCTCGCCGCCACGGCGATGCGCGTGGCACGTGATGCGATGGCCACGGTGACCGCCTCGCCGTATTTCCTGTTCGCGCGCACCAAGGGGCTCTCTGACCGGGCCGCGCTGCTGCGCCACGGCGTGCGTAATGCCGCCGTGCCGCTGGTGGCCTACCTCGGCGTGCAACTGGTCTTTCTGGTGGAGGGCGTGGTGGTGATCGAGACGCTGTTCGCATGGCCCGGCATCGGCCATGCGCTGGTGCACGCGATCTTCGGGCGCGATGTACCGATGATCCAGGGCACGGCGCTGGTCATGGGGCTGCTGTTCGTGGCGCTCAATACGCTGGTGGATCTGGCCTGCGCGGCGATCGATCCGCGCGTGCGCATCGGGAGGGGCCGATGACCTGGCATCCCCGCCGCAAAGCCGGCGCCGCCCTGCTGCTGATGCTGGCGCTGTTTGCCATCGTCGGCCCCTGGCTGGCGCCGCGCGCGCCGTTCGAGCAGAACCTCTACGGCATTCTCCAGGTGCCGCAACTGGCCGAGCCGCTCGGCACCGACCATCTGGGCCGCAGCATGCTGGCGCGGCTGGCCAGCGCGGCGCGGCTCTCGCTCGGGCTGGCGCTGCTGAGCGTGGCCTCCGCCGCCGTGCCGGGCACGCTGCTGGGCCTGCTGGCTGCGTGGCGCGGCGGCTGGACCGAGCGCCTGACCGGCGCCGTGGCGGACGCGGTGCTGGCGCTGCCGGGCCTGCTGCTGGTGTTGCTGCTGAGCGCGTTCGCGCCGGGCGACTACTGGCCGCTCTATGTCGGCCTGTCGCTGGTGCTGTGGGTCGAGTACTACCGCGTGACGCGGGCCACGGCGCGCGTGGTGCTGGCCAGCCATCATGTGGAAGCGGCGCGGCTGCTCGGCTTTGGTCCGGGCTATATCGTGCGGCGGCACCTGCTGCCGGAACTGGCGCCGCTGCTGGCCACGCTGATGAGTTTTGGCGCCGGCGCGGCGGTGCTGGCGCTGGCGGCAATGGGCTTTGTCGGCCTGGGCGCGCAGCCGCCGGCGGCTGAACTGGGACTGATGATGACCGAGCTGCTCCCTTACGCGGCGGAGGCGCCGTGGATCATCGCCTGGCCGATCCTGCTGCTCGGCCTCGCCATCCTGGGGCTGGTGCTGGTATCGACCGGCGCGCCGGCGGAGGCCGCCGCATGACCCGCATCGACACCCATCCCCTGCTGGCCGTGGATGCGCTGAGCGTAGCCAGCGCCGATGGCCAGCTGCTTGCGCCGGTGTCGTTCACGCTGGAGGCGGGACGCGCCCTGACGCTGCTCGGCGAAAGCGGCTCCGGCAAGAGCCTGCTGGCGCATGCGCTGATGGGCACGCTGCCGCGCGGCCTGCGCGCGGGCGGCACGCTCACCGTCGATGGCCGCCGCTGCGACGCCGCCGACCCCGCCACGCGGCGGGCAATGTGGGGCCGCCAACTGGCGCTACTGCCGCAGGAGCCGTGGTTTGCGCTCGATCCGACCATGCGGGTGGGCCGGCAACTGGCGGAGACGCATGCGCTGGCCGGACTCGGCAACGCGCAGGCGTGGCGCCGTGCCTTGCACGACCTGCACGGGCTGGGCATGGCGCACGCGGCGCAGGCGTGGCCGACGACGCTGTCTGGCGGCATGGCGCAGCGGGTGGCGTTCGCCATCACGCGGGCGGGCGGCGCGCCGGTGCTGATTGTCGATGAGCCGACCAAGGGCCTCGACCGCGTCTGGCGCGATGAACTGGTGGCCCGGTTGCAGGCGGCGCTGGGCGAAGGCTGCGCGCTGCTGACGATCACCCACGACATCGCCGTGGCCCGCGCGCTGGGGGGCGATGTGGCGGTCATGCTCGACGGCAGGCTGGTCGAACGGGGCGATGCCGCGGCGGTCCTCGGCGCTCCCGGCCATGCCTATACCCGCGCGCTGGTGGCCGCCGAACCGGCGAACTGGCCGGCGGTGCGCGCGCCGTCGCCCGGTGGCGATGAAATCCTGCGCGCGTGCGGCGTGAGCAAGCAATTCGGCGACCGCAGCTTGTTCCGGTCCCTCGACGTCACCCTGCACGCCGGGGAGCGGCTGGCGGTGACCGGGCCCAGCGGCAGCGGCAAGTCCACGCTCGGCAACGTGCTGCTGGGGCTGGTCGCGCCGGACGCCGGGACGGTGCATCGGCCGGATCGGATCCAAAAAGTGCGTTATCAGAAGCTTTACCAGGACCCTGCCGGCGCGTTCGCCCCACATGCCAGCATTGGCCGCGCGCTGGAGGATCTGGCCGCGCTGCACCGGATCGACCGGACGCGCATCGCGCCGCTGCTCAAACGGTTGAAACTGGCGCCGCACCTGCTCGCGCGGCGGCCGGGCGCGGTGTCTGGCGGCGAACTCCAGCGCTTTGCGCTGCTGCGTGCGCTGCTGCTGACGCCCGCCTTCCTGTTCGCCGACGAACCCACCTCGCGGCTGGACCCGGTAACGCAGCAAGACACCCTGGCGCTGATACTCGAAGCCTGCGCGGAGACCGGCGCGGCGCTGATGCTGGTTACGCACGACGAGGAGATTGCCGCCCGGGTGAGCGACCGTCGCATGGCGATCGGGTACGATACCCCGTTCCCGCAATGCACTCGCCCATGCCAATGACGATGACATTTGCCGTAACGCCGCCGATCCCGCCCGCCCCTTCCCCCTGCCGTGCCCGCCACCGCCTTGCCGCGACCTGCGTGGCGTGGCTGCTCTGCGGCGCGGCCAGCGCATGGGCGGAGCCGCTCTGGTTTGTCGATGGCAAGCCGACGCAGGCCGCGCGGCAGGCCGTGACGGCACTGAGCGATGCCGGCGCGGACGGGCTCGAGGCCCAGGATTACGACGCCGAATCGCTGGGCCGCGCGGTCACGCAGGCCGCTGCCGGCCCCGCGCTGGCGCCGGAGGCCGTGGAGCGCATCGACGGCGCACTGACCCAGTCGATGCAACACTTTCTGTCCGACCTGCGCCGGGGACGCGTGGATCCGCGCAAGGTGCATGCGGGCTTCGATGTCTCGAAGGAAAAGCCGTTCGATCCGGACGCCACCCTGCGCGCCGCGCTGGCGGCCGACCGGCTGCCCGACGCGATCCGCGAGGCGCCGCCGTCGTTCCCGCTCTATGGCACGCTGCGCACGGCGCTGGCCCGCTATCGCGCGCTAGCCGCCGAGCCGCTGTGGGCTGCGCCGCTACCCGCGCCGCCCGGTGGCAAGCTGACGCCGGGGCAGCCCTACAGCGCCTTGCCCCAGCTGGCCCAGCGGCTGGCGGCACTGGGCGACCTGCCAGCGGGCACGCCTGCGACGGACGGCTACAAGGGCGCGCTGGTGGAAGCCGTGAAGGCCTTCCAGTCCCGTCATGGCGTAACCGCCGATGGCGTAATCGGCAAGGGCACGCTGGCCCAGCTGAATACGCCGCCGGCGGCGCGCGTCAGGCAGATCGCGCTGACCATGGAGCGGCTGCGCTGGACCCCGCTGGCCGACGGCCCGCGCATGATCGTGGTCAACGTGCCGGAATTCGTGCTGCGCGCCTACGACTACCGCGACGGCAAGCTCGACATCCGGCTGGAGATGAAGGTCATCGTCGGCAAGGCGCTGGACACCCGCACGCCGCTGTTCGAGGAGGACATGCGCTATATCGAGTTCAGCCCGTACTGGAACGTGCCGCCCTCCATCGCGCGGGCGGAGCTGGTGCCGCGCTTCCGGCGCGATCCGGGCTATTTCACGCGGCAGGGCTTCGAATTCGTGTCCGGCACGACGGCCGTGCCGACGCTGAACGAGGCCAACCTGAGCGCGGTGCTGGCCGGCAAGATGCGCATCCGCCAGCGGCCCGGGCCGCTGAACGCGCTGGGCGACATCAAGTTCGTGTTTCCGAACAACCAGAACATCTACCTCCATCACACACCGTCGCCGCAGCTGTTCGAGCGCGACCGGCGCGATTTCAGCCATGGCTGCATCCGCGTGGAGGCGCCGGTCGAACTCGCAAAGTTTGTCCTCCAGGACCAGCCGGACTGGACCGAGGCGCGCATCCGTCAGGCGATGACCAAGGGCAGCTCGAACACAGTGTCCCTGCAGGCGCCGTTGCCGGTGGTGCTGGCCTATGGCACGGCGATTGCGCGGGCCGATGGCCGGGTATACTTCCTCGCTGACATATATGGGCAGGACAAAGTGCTCGAACAGGCGCTTCAGCAGCGTGCCGTGCGGCGGCAAAACCCCACGACGGATGCTGCGGCCAGTCCGGCGCGTCCTTCCTGACCACCGATCGCGCGGATCGACCCCTTCGCCCCCTTTCGCCCCCATCGCCATGACGCATACCCGCAACACGCCAGCCCGCCGCCGCTTCCTTCGCCAGTCCAGCGCTGTGGCCCTTGCCGCTGGCTTGTCCGCCTTGGCGGTGCCGCGTCTGGCGCTGGCCAGCGTGCCCGGGGCCCGGGCGCTGTCGTTCTCGCATACGCATACCGGCGAGCAGATCTCGTTGGTCTACGCGATGGGCGACCACGTGCTGCCGGACGCCCAGCAGGCGCTGAACCGCTTCCTGCGCGACCACTACTCCGGCGACGTCGGCAACATCGATCCGAAGCTGCTCGGACTGCTCGCCGACCTGCGCGGCGTGCTGGGCGCCGACCAGGCGTTCGAGGTAATTTCCGGCTACCGCAGCCCGGTCACCAATGAGCGCCTGCGCAAGACCCGGGGCGGTGGCGTGGCCCGGCGCAGCCTGCACATGGACGGCATGGCCATCGACATCCGCCTGCCCGGCGTGCCGCTGGCAGACCTGCGCGATGCGGCGGTGTCGCTGGGCGGCGGCGGCGTGGGCATCTACACGCGCGACAACTTCGTGCACATGGATACCGGCCGGGTGCGGCACTGGGGTTGATTTTCCCCGTACGATCCCGCGCGGCCTTCGCGCGGATTCATGAGTTAATCTGATTCATCCCCGCAGATAATCCATCAATCAGACTCGCGGCATTTATCCCCGGGCGGCGTCCTGCCGCTTATTCCCACACATTTTCATTTTTCCGCATCGCGTCAATCCTGAGATTAATCCATCGCACCGTGTGGATTATCTGCATTACATTTCTGTCATTTGGCGGAAAACCACGTACGCGCCCTTTATTTTGTGCGTATAACTGCAGCTACATGCTGCGGACTGGTGTCACGCAACGTGCCTCCGCCCGCCGGGACGCCTGCGGGCATTTTTTTTGGCCATTATTGATTCCTCCCTCATCTGAGCCGGCAGCATTGATTCCGATAATCACTGTATTTGGTGAAAACCCTGCTGCGTCTTTATCTTGCGCTGCCCTGGTATATCACATACTTTGTATTTGACCGCCCAAGCGATAAATGGGCTGGCATACGATTTATTCCTTTCGCGAGCGCACATCGCAACCAGGAAACAGGAGACAAACATGCAGCCGGACATGCCACAACAAACGACCCAGGGAGCGCGCCATGACTAGCCCATCCTCCGCCGCACTCACCCCGAACCAGCAGACATCGGAACGGACCCGCTGGATCCAGCTCGCCTTTGGCGTCGTCTGCATGGTGGCCACGGCCAACATCCAGTACGCCTGGACGCTGTTCGTGCCGGAAATCCAGCAGACCTACGGCTGGCCACGCGCCCAGATCCAGGTGGCGTTCACGCTGTTCGTGCTGGTCCAGACCTGGCTCGCGCCGGTGGAGGGCTACTTCATCGACAAGTTTGGCCCACGCCTGATGGTGGCGTTCGGCGCGCTGTTCATCGGCGCGGCCTGGATCATCAACTCGCAGGCCACCACCCTGGCGGGCTTCTACTTCGGCGCGGCAGTGGGCGGGATTGGCGTCGGGTCGATCTATGCCACCTGCATCAACAACGCCCTGAAATGGTTCCCGGACCGGCGCGGGCTGGCAGTTGGCCTGACCGCCGGCGGCTACGGCGCGGGCTCGGCGGCCACGATCCTGCCCATTGCGGCGATGATCGAGTCGTCCGGCTTCCAGGACACGTTCTTCTTCTTCGGCGTGCTGCAGGGCTCCATCGCCTTTGTGGCCGCGTGGTTCCTGCGCTCGCCGCGTGCCCAGGAAACCCGGGCGTCGCACAAGCTGGCCCAGGCCACGCGCGACTACACGCTCAAGGAGGCCATGAGCACCAAGCTGTTCTGGCTGATGTTCATGATGTTCATCCTGGTGGTGACCGGGGGCATGATGGCCGTGGCCCAGCTCGGCGTCATCGCCAAGGATCTCGGCGTCAAGGACTTCAAGGTCGATCTCCACTTCTTCGTGATGGCGGCCCTGCCGCTGGCGCTGATGCTGGACCGCATCATGAACGGCATCTCGCGGCCGCTGTTCGGGTGGATCTCGGACCATATCGGCCGGGAGAAGACGATGGTGATCGCCTTCACGCTGGAGGGCATTGGGATCATCGCGCTCGGGTATTTCGGCAGCAACCCGTACGCGTTCCTGATCCTGTCCGCCGTGGTGTTCCTGGCCTGGGGCGAGGTCTACTCGCTGTTCTCGGCACTGGCAGGCGACGCCTTCGGCACCAAGCACATCGGCAAGATCTACGGCGTGCTCTACACGGCGAAGGGGATTGGCGCGCTGTTCGTGCCGATCGGCAACCTGATGATGGAGGCCACGGGCACGTGGTCCACGGTGCTCTACACCGTGGCATGCATGGATCTGACGGCGGCTTTCCTGGCCGTGGTGGTGTTGCGGCCGGTGCTGGCCAGCCATGTGGCGGCCTCCAAGAGCCTGTTCGCCAAGGAGTCGGCGGCGGGCGGCGCGCCCGTCAGCGCCTGAAAGCACTTTCGCACGAGACCGCGTACTATCCAGCGGGCGACGGGCTTCCTCGGAAGCCCGTTTTTCTTGGTGGCCAGCGCCCCTGGCCGACTAAACCAAGGTATGAATTGCGCAAACCATTTGACACCGTGCGCAACCGTTTGTAGGGCTATTCGGCCCTCTTTGCCTGATATACCTTGAAGCCATGCTGGGTCTAGCGGCCCGGAACCGCTTCAACGTTCAGTTCAAAAGGGGCCGTCATGCATCACGCTTCGCTCATCCCGGTCAGTACCGCCCGCCCGTCCGCGCCACCAGGGCTCATCGGCGCCGAGCAGCAGTGGCGCGCACCCTCCCACGACACGGGCGCCCAGATCCCGGTCTCGCGCTGGACGCTCGAGCCCAGCGAACCGCTCCAGGTCTACCACCCCGGCGCCGACACCCACCACTGCATCGCCATGAACCTGCGCTGCACCACGCTGGCGTTCGTGCATGCAGGCCGGCCGCTGGTGGACGGGCGCATCACCGCCGGCGCGGTGCAGGTGACCGCGCCGGGCGTACCGGTACGCGCCACCTTCCAGGCGCCCGCCGACGTGCTCCACCTGTATGCCACGCAGGCGGTGCTGGCCGAATGCCACGCCGACCTGTTCGATCGCCCCCATGCCGGCGACATCGTGCTGGACTCGCCCAGGCTGCTGCAGGACCCGGCGCTCGAGCGGCTCGGCCAGGCCCTGGCGATGACGCAGGTGCAGGACGCCGGCGCGAGCCGCATCTTCGTGGAGAGCGTGAGCCTGGCCATCGTCTCGCGCCTGGTGGCGCGGCACTTCCAGGCCGGTGCGACGGAAGCCACGGGCGGCAGCCTGGCGCCGCTGCCGCCGTGGCGCCTGCGCCGCGCCACCGACTACATCGACGCTCATTTGTCCGAAGCGATTGGCCTGGCCGATATCGCGCAAAGCACCGGCCTCACGCGCATGCACTTCGCGGCGCAGTTCCGTCGCGCCACCGGCCTGCGTCCGCACGAATACCTGCTGCGGCGGCGCGTGGAACACGCGCAGTCGCTGCTGACCGCCACCGGCCAGACGATTCTCGACGTGGCCATGCATTGCGGCTTCCGCTCGCAATCGCACTTCACCACCGTGTTCAAGCGCTTTGTGGGCGAAACCCCCTACAACTGGCGCGTGAAACGCAGCCTGGAACGCAAGGCCGCCTGAGCGGCCGTCGCCCTCAACCCGGAGCCCCATCATGCTTGCAGACAACCTCGTGACAGACCAGGTTGCGCCGACGCGCAACCGCCCCGACCCCTGGCAGCAGGCACTCGGGCTGCTGTTTGCGCAGCCCGACCAGCCCGCCGGCAGCGCCATGTCCTACCATCGCTGCGGCCGCCAGGACCTGGCCGGCGTGCTGATCCGCATCATCGACCTGCCCGATGCGCACACCGCCGTGCTGTCGTGGAACGATGCCACCCACTGCCGCTACGGCGAGCAGCAATGGGGCACCGCCTTCGCGCGCGTGGCGGGCTTCTGCGCCATGAGCGGCCGCGAGATCGAGCCCGGCGATGCCATCTACAAGCCCCGGCCGCAGCGCCCCCGTGCGCGCAATGCCGATGCGATGATCCTGGCCGAAGTCCTGCTGGCGCAGTCCGTGGTGGCCGCCGTTGCGGCGAGTTAAACCTAAGGATGAGGCCGCGCAACGAATGCGCTATCGGCGGCGACGGATGTACAAATGATTTCCGGGGCGTGAGTCTCTAAGCTTGATTCCAGGCAGCCGGCAATGCGCGGCGCGCCGCCAGGAAACCAAAAGCTGCACCCTCACTGATGGAGAGATTCCCATGACCACACGCACCCAACGCACCCAACGCACCCTCGCCGCAACCGCCCTGCTCGTGCTGGGCAGCCTCGGCAGCTTCGCCACCGTGGCCCACGCCAGCGTCAGCTCGCCGCGTGACCCGTACACCGATGGTGCCCGCGTCGATTCGCCGCGCGACCCCTACACCGATGGCGCCCGCGTGGATTCGCCGCGCGACCCGTACACCGATGGCGCGCGCTTCGATCAATCCGTGGATGCCGCCGCCAGGCTGCAACTGGCCGGGCGCGACCTGACCGGTGTCTCGGCCTCGCCCGAGAAGTCGGACGCCTGAGTCCAGGCCCCCGGAGCCCATCATGCCCATCCAGACCTCGACGATGCCCGCCCAGCACGTGTCCTATCCCGCCCATATCACGTGGCGCGAACGCAAGCTGATTTGCTGCTGGATTGGGGTCTGCACCGCCTGCTGCGGCATGGCGGCCCTGATCTCGGCGTGGGGGCCGGCCTGACGCGACGGCTTACTGCGAAGCGTCGGACGTCATCCCGAGCGCTTCGGCCTTCAGCACGAAGTCGGCCAGCGAGCGCGAACCCATCTTCTTCATGGCCTGGCCGCGGTGGATCTTCACCGTGATCTCGCTCAGGCCCAGGTTCGCCGCGATCTGCTTGTTCATCAGCCCGCGCACCACCTGGGCCATGACTTCCCGTTCACGCTGGGTCAGCGTGGCATAGCGCTGGCGCAAGTCCGCGCTCGACTGGTCGGCCACGCGCCGCTGCGCGTCGCGCGCCAGGGCGCTGTTCACGGCGTCCAGCATGTCCTGGTCCCGGAACGGCTTGGCGAGGAAGTCCGTCGCGCCCGCCTTCATCGCCTTGACCGACATGGCGATGTCGCCATGCGCCGTCATGAAGACGATGGGAATGCTGATCTGGCCCGCGCCGATCTGCTCCTGCACGGCCAGGCCGCTCAGGCCCTTGAGCCGGACATCGAGGATCAGGCAGCTTGGCGTATCGGGCCGCTCGCACGCCAGGAATTCCTGCGCGGAGGCAAATGTCTGCACCTGGTGGCCCACGGAGCGCAGCAGCATCGCCACAGCAACCCGCATCGACTCGTCGTCATCCACCACATAGACCACGCCACCTGCCACCTCGTTGGCGGCGCCCGACTCATTGCCCATGTTCGCTCCCTGCTTCCGCGGCGTGCCGAAGCGCCGCGCATTCGCCGTCCGCCGCATCGGCCAGATGCAACGGCAGCATGATGTGGAAGGCCGCGCCGCCCTCGGGCGGCGAGTCGGCCCAGATGCGGCCCCCGTGCGCCTCCACGATGGAGCGGCAGATCGACAGGCCCATGCCCATGCCCTCGGCCTTGGTGGTGAAGAACGCGCTGAACAGCCGGTCGGCATCTTCCGGCGCGATGCCCTTGCCGGCGTCCCGCACGGTGACCTGCACCTGGCGCGACTCGGCCAGCGCGGTGTTGACCCAGAGCCTGCGGGGACGGCCAGCGCCTTCCATTGCCTGCACCGCGTTCATCAGCAGGTTGATCAGCACCTGCTGAAGCTGCACGCGGTCGCCGCAGATCATCGCGTCCGGAAGCGTCAGGTCGATCACCGATTCCACATGGTGATCCTGCAGCTCGCGGCGCATCAGTTCGATCGATTCCCGCACCAGGCTGTCAAGCGCAGTCTCGGCGTAGACCGGATCGCGCTTCTGCGCCATCGAGCGGATCTGCCGGATGATGTCGCTGGAGCGCCGTGCATCGCGGATCATCTGGTCGATGGACTGGGTGGCCTCGCCGACGTCCGGTTGCGGCCGGTTCAGCCAGCGCAGCGCGGAATCCCCACAGGTGACGATGGCCGCAATCGGCTGCGTCACCTCGTGGGCGATGGACGCCGCGAGCTCGCCCAGCGTGGTCATGCGCATCACATGCGCGAGTTCGGTGGAGGTGCGCTGCAGCGCCTGCTGGGTCTGGACGGCCGTGGTGATATCCATCAGCGCGCCCACGTATTCGGTATAGTCCGGCGCCGCCGCGCGCCGGCGCGACACCAGGTGCACGTGCTTGATCGTACCGTCCGGCATGCGCAGCCGATGCCGCACGTCGATCAGCGGTGCGCCCCGGCGCATCTGGTCGCGCACTGAGACCACCAGCGGCAGGTCTTCCGGATGGGCGCGTGCCAGGATCAGGTCCGCGGCGGGCGTCACGGTGCGGTCGTAGCCGAAGATCCGGTAGGCCTCGTCGGACCACGTCATGGTGTCGTCGGGCACGCGCATGGCGATACTGCCGGTCTGGCTCAGCTGCTGTGCCTCCGCCAGGAAGGCTTCGCTGCGCGCGAGCGCCGCCTCGGCCGTGGCGCGGATCTGCATCTCTTCCTGCAGCTGGGCCGTCTTGGCAAGATTGCGCATGGCCAGTAGCGAGGTACTGGCCACCGCCAGCAGGCTGAACACGCAGCGCGCCAGCGGGCCGGCGTCCTCGGTGACCGTGCGCTGAAACAGGAAGGCGAAGATGGTCAGTACGGCGCAGCCGATGGCCGAATACAGCGTGGCCTGCTGCGAGCCGGTGGCGGCCACCAGCAGCACGACCACAACATAGAGCACCGCCACGGCAATCGTCAGCGGCGTCAGGATATCGATCAGGAAAATCGCCAGCGTCAGCAGGGCCGCCAGGGCCAGCAGCGCGCGCGGATTCTCGGATTTCGGCCTGTGCACGGCGGTTGGCTGGGACATGCTCGGGGTGGCTCCTCGGGGGACTTCGCGGTTTCAACTACCGCTGGCCGTCGGCAGTGTCTTGCGGGGCGGTCGCGTGCACAGTCGTGGTGCGGGCGGGCACGGATGTGCCATCGATCCACCTTGGATGTGTGCGCAGGAATTATACATAGCAGGTGGCAGAAGTGACGTACGGCAGGGTACGGCACTTATGCGTTGGGTGCCGCCTTGCCGATCCGGTCCAGGCACGCCTGCAGCGCGGCACCGTCCACCGGCTTGCTGAGGAAGGACAGCGCACCGTTCATCATCGCCTGCCTGCGCGTGGCTTCCACGGAAAACGCGGTGATGAAGATCACGGGCACGTGTACGCCGGCTTCGGTCAGCCGGCGATGCATCTCGATGCCGGTGATGCCGGGCATCTGGACATCGGAGATCACGCAATCCACCTCGGCCGCACAGCCGGAGTTCAGGAACGCCGTGGCGGTGTCGAAAAGGATGACTTCCCACCCCAGGGAGCGAACCAGGCGCGATGTGGCGACCCGGACAGAGTCATCGTCGTCGACGATGGCCAGTAACTGTTTGTTGTGCAAAGCGACTACCTCGACCCGACTGAAACACGCAGCGATGCCCGGAGCGACATGCCGGGATGCGTGCAGGCATGATACGAGGCCCGCTCCGGCGGCGTAACTATATGTATGTATAGTCTGGCCCGGCTCCCCCCCGGCCCGGCGCGCCAGCGTGCGTTATCGACAATTCCGGGGCCGGGCGGCAACGGCGGCGCGGCATGCAGCCCGATCATGGCGGCAAGACACCCCGAGCCTTGCCCGGATTCCCCCGAATGTTTCCCGATCGCCAGGAGCCATGATGCCCGCGCCCTCCCTCGTCACCGCCACCGTCGCCCCGTCCGTCCCGGACGCCAAGGGCGTCGCCGCCATCGCCGCGCACCTGAACCCGCTGCTCGCCGATGTCTTCGCGCTCTACCTGAAGACCAAGAACTTCCACTGGCACATGTCCGGCCCGCACTTCCGCGACTACCACCTGATGCTCGACGAGCAGTCGGCGCAGATCTTCGCCATCACCGACGACATCGCCGAGCGGGTGCGCAAGCTCGGCACCACCACGCTGCGCTCCATCGGCGACGTGACCCGCCAGCAGCGCCTGCGCGACAACGACGCCGACCGCGTGGCTCCGCGCGACATGCTGGCGGAACTTCGCGCCGACAATCTGCAACTGGCCGCAATCATGCTCGACGCCCATGGCGTCTGCGACGACCACGGCGACGTGGCCACCGCGAGCCTGCTGGAGAACTGGATCGACGAAGCCCAGCGCCGCGCCTGGTTCCTGGCCGAAGCCAGCGAGTAACTCGCGCCAAAGCCGCGCCAGATGTTGCAGCCGTAACATCTGCTCACCATGGCGTAACCCACTGTAATGCGCCGCAGGGCATGATGGCTCCCATCGAGCAAGGCCGATCATCGGCCGACAAGGAGCCCGACATGCGCCAATCGATTCGTTACACCGGTATTGCCGTTCTCTGCGCCGCCATGCTGGCCGCCGGGCCGGCGTCGGCCCGCGGCCGCCATCACGGTGGCGGCGGGTCAGACGGCGCGGTGGCTGCGCTGGCCGTGGGCGCCATCGCGGCGCTGGCCATCGGCGCGGCGGTCTACAGCCAGCCCGTGGTAGCTGCGCCGGCGCCGGTCTACGCGCCGCCGCAACCGGTGGCCTACGCCGCCCCGCAGGTGCCGCCGGGCTACTGCTACAGCAACTACCAGCGTGCCTACGTGCCATGCGCGCCGGCTGCCCCGGTGGGCTACGGGCAGGTCGAGTACGCGCCCTACCAGCGGGGTTACGACCAGGGTTACAACCCGGGTTACAGCCGTTCGGGCTACTGATCTCCCACTCCCCGCAAATCCCGCCCCGAACTGCATGCCGATTGGCAGGCCGCTGGCGGGTTGTAGGACCGAACCCGATAGCAGAATGGGGCACGGGCTGACGCCGCGCGGCGTGTGCGGAACTCTAAGATAGATACGCACCAATTCCCCACGTCTGTCCCCCTACAAGTCCCCGCTCACGGTTGGCAAAGGAGTCCATCACAATGCAATCCCAACCCTTCCTCACCGACATCAAGACCCTGCGCGAACGTGCCCGCAAGAAGATCGAAGACGGCGCCGTCACCGAGGGCTACGATGGCGACCGCAACACCGTGATCGAGTTGCTCAATACCGCACTCGCCACGGAAATCGTCTGTGTGCTGCGCTATCGCCGCCACTATTTCATGGCCAAGGGCCCGAACTCGAAGAGCGTTGCCGACGAATTCCTCGCACATTCCAACGAGGAGCAAGGCCACGCCGACCAGATCTCCGAGCGCATCGTCCAGCTGGGCGGCGAGCCCAACCTGTCGCCGGACGGCCTGCTGACGCGCAGCCATTCGGAGTACAGCGAGGGGGACGACCTCGCCAGCATGATCCGCGAGAACCTCGTGGCCGAGCGGATCGCGATCGACAGCTATCGCGAGATCGTCCAGTACCTGGGCGACAAGGACCCGACCACACGCCGCATGATGGAAGAGATCCTGGCCGTGGAGGAAGAACACGCCGATGAGCTGGCCGATCTGCTCGCGAATCAGGGTTGAAGGCGAAAAAGCGGATTAAACACCACGTATCGCAACCCTAAGAAAGGCCCATCCGTCATGGATGGGCCTTTTTCTCTCCGCGCCGAGGGTCAGACCGTCACGCCTTCCAGCTCGTGCTTGCGCTCCTCAAGCTGCGCCGCCACGGCCTTCAGGTCGATCTTGGCCTGGATCACGGCCTTGAACAGCTCGCCTTCCTCTTCCTCCACGTGGTGCCCGACGTACTCGGTCAGCACCTTGTAGTTGGCGTCGAGCATGTCCTTGTCGCCAGACTCGATCTTCGCGATCAACGCCTTGGCCACCATGTGCTCCACCTTGGCTTCATCCAGCATGTCGTCGATCTTGTCCGAAACCCCGCGCAGGGCCGGGTAGAAGATCTCTTCCTCGATCTGGGCGTGAATGGTCAGCGCGTGGCAGGTTTCCGCCGCAATCGACTGCTTGGCGCTGTCCTGTTTGGCTTCCTCGAACTGCTTGAACAGCTTCTTGACGGCGCGGTGGTCGTCCAGCAACAGGCTCAGGGCCGGGCGCTGGCCGACCGGGATCTTGGATTTATCCATGATGACTCCTCGTTCTGTGGGGTTTTGCGGGGTAGGTAGCGGACATGCGAAAACGGGTCCGTGGACCGGTTCTGCAAAAGCCGTTCCCGACCCGCCCGGCGCCGCAACATCGGCGCGCGGCGGGGGCGGGGCGCACCTGCTACGCGTAAAACTTGCCGGCGAACGTAGGGATCGAGGCGGTCAGCCTTGCCGTGGCCGCGACGGGGGCCGCGACGGGGGCTGCTTGGGGGGCCGGGGCGCCAGCCGGGCGATGACCTCGGCGTGGTCCGGATGGGCGGCGGCCAGCGCCGCCGCGTCGGCCAGTTCGAACTCGCTGAACTCGAACCCGGGCGCCACCGTGCAGCCCACCAGCGAATAGCCGCCGGCGTAGCCCGCCACGCGCTCGGCCGCGAACCAGCAGCCGGCCGGCACCACCGCCTGAAACGCGGTGCCGGCGTCGTGCAGGGGGTTGCCGAGGTGGTGGGTGTGCAGCCGGCCTGCGCCATCGATCACATGCACGTCGAGCGGCTCGCCGGCGTAGAAATGCCAGCCTTCGTCCGCGCGGATGCGGTGCCACGCCGAATACGCGTCATCGCAGAGCAGGTAATAGATGGCCGTGGAGGCCGAGCGCGCCGCGCCATCGGCCCGGCGGACCCGCGCGGCGTCCCGGTACGTCTCCCGGTAGAATCCCCCCTCCGGATGGGGCACAAGGCCGAGGTCCTGGATCAGGCGGTGATGGGGCGCGGTCGGTTGCATGGCAGGAAGCGGCCCAATCGGGGCCGAAAGACGTGGACGAGGCGCTTATTGTCCATGAGGTCTATCGGATTTGTCCGATGATCGATGGCATCGGCCCGCCGCCGATTGCAGGAATCGCCAAGACAGCCGATTTCCGCCCCGCTACGCTGCCAGACAATCCCCCCAATTGCGGCCAATGCCGGCCGCCCCGGAATCTGATCGAGTACTGCTCCCATGTCGCGCCCCCTGCCCGCCTGGCTGCCTGGCCTGGCTTTCGTCCTGATCTGGTCCACCGGCTTTATCGTCGGCAAGGCGGTCGTGCCCGTGGCCGACACCAGCCTGTTCCTGCTCGCCCGCTTCGCGCTGGCCGGGCTGATGTTTATGCTGGCGGCGCTGCTGTCCGGCGCGGCGTGGCCGGCCCCGCGCGAGGTGCCGCGCCACCTGCTGGCCGGCGCGCTGATGCAGGGCATCTACCTGTGTGCCGGTTACGGCGCCGTGGCGCACGGCCTGTCGCCGTCCGTGATGGCGCTGCTGGGCGCCCTGCAGCCGCTGCTGACCGCGCTGCTTGCCATCCCCCTATTAAAAGAGCTACCTTCGATGCGCACCTGGCGCGGGCTCGCGCTCGGCGCGGCCGGCGTGGGGCTGGTCGTGCTGCCGGCGATGCGGGCCGGCGCGCCACACGCGGTGTCGCCGTGGATCGTGCTGGTCGGCCTGCTGGCCATTGTTTCCATCACCATGGGTACGCTGTTGCAGAAGACCTCTATTGCCAAGGCCGACATTCGCGCCAGCTCGGCCTGGCAGAATGCCGGCGCGATGCTCGTGGCCGGCACGCTGGTCATGGTCAACGGCGGCCCGGGTGCGCTGCACTGGGAGCCAGGCGCCACGCTCTGGGCCTCGCTGGCTTATGCCGCGCTGGTGCTGTCGGGACTCGGCACGTGGCTGCTGCTGGCGCTGGTGCGCCGCGGACGCGCCGCCAACGCCGCCGCGCTGATGTTCCTGGCCCCGCCACTGGCCGCCGTGCAGGCCGCCCTGCTGTTTGGCGACCATCTGGTGCCGCTCCAGTGGCTCGGCATGGCGGTGGCCGGCGCCGGCGTGTGGCTGTGCCAGACCCAGGGACGGACGCAACGTGCCGAAGCGCGCTGATCACGCCGCCCCGCTGGTCGAGCCCCGGCGGTTCCAGCCGCAGCCGCTCGGCCATGCGCACGACTACCACCAGTTGCTGTTCGGCGTGGACGGCGCCATCGAACTGGAGATCGACGGTCACGCCTATCGCGTGGATGCCGAACACGGCCTCGTCGTGCCCGGCGGCGAACACCATGTCTGCGTGGGCCTGACCGAAAACCTGCAACTGGTGGCCGACTTCCCGGCCAGCTCCGTGGCCCTCCCGGCCCGGCTGATGGCCCGCCCCCGCACCTTTGCGCTGGACGGCCCACTCGCCGCCCAGGTGCGCACGCTCGTCGCCATCCCCAAAACCCGCCCGGGCGCCCCGCCGCAGCACGACTGGCAGCGCGCGGCCATCCTGGCTGGCAATCTGGCCACCTCGCTCGGCCAGGATCTCGCCCGGCACGACGCCGCCCGCTTCCCGGTGTTGGCGATCGACGCCTGCCTGCGCGCCAGCCTCGCCGAGCCGCCGCGCGCCGACCAACTCGCCAGCCGCTTCGGCTGGGGCGCCCGCCACTTCCATACGCTGTTCTGCGAAGCCTTCGGCGACACCCCGCACGGCTACCAGACCCGCCTGCGCCTGGATCAGGCCGTGCAGTGGCTGATGGCCGGCACGATGCCGCTGGCCGACATCGCCTTCGGCGTCGGCTATCCCGACCAGACCACCTTTACGCGTGCGTTTGCCCGCCGCTTCGGCCTGCCGCCGGGGGCTTGGCGTGAGGCGGCGCGGCGCGCTGAAGCGCTCGCCATCGATTGTCAGAATTACAAAGCCGAGTAAGGCGCACACCGGCAACAGCGGGCAGCCACCCTCGGAAGCCAGTCCTGGCGCCAACGCCCCATCCGGTACAAAACTTGCGCCTGTGGCCGGGTGATGCCCGACGCCCTTCCCAATGCCCCGCTCCTGCGCCCCGGCCACAACTGCTGGCGGGTGGAGCCGTGCCAGCGTTTTTCGATGCTGGTGGATGCCGATGCGTACTTTTCCGCACTCCGTGAGGCGCTGGCCAAGGCCACGCACAGCGTGTTCATCCTCGGCTGGGATATCGACAGCCGGATGGTGATGACCCCGGGCGGCGGGGACCATGCCGATGGCCTGCCGCCCACGCTGCGCGACTTCCTGAACGCGCTGTGCAAACGCCAGCGCGGCCTGCGGATCTACGTGCTGAGCTGGGATTTCGCGATGGTGTTCGCGCTGGAGCGCGAGTGGCTGCCGTCCGCCAAGATGCATTGGCAGACCCATCGGCGGCTGTCTTTCCGGCTCGATGGCAACCATCCGCCCGGGGCCTCGCATCATCAGAAGGTGGTCGTGGTCGATCATCAGGTGGCCTTCGTGGGCGGGCTGGACCTGACCATCCGGCGCTGGGACACCCATCATCATCTGGGCGACGACCCGCGCCGCGTGGATCTGGACGGCAAGCCCTACCCGCCCTTCCATGACGTGCAGTGCGTGGTCGATGGCGATGCCGCCGCTGCGCTGGGCGACCTGGCGGCGGCGCGCTGGCTGCGCGCCACGGGCCGCCAGCCGCGTGTGCCGGACCGGCCGCTGGGGGATGCGTGGCCGGAGAGCATCGCACCCGATCTGACCAATGTGGACGTCGGCATCAGCCGGACCTCGCCGGCTTGCGAGGACGAGCCCGGCGTGTCGGAGATCCGCGAGCTGTATCTGGATGCCATCGGCGCGGCACGCCAGGGCATCTACCTCGAGAACCAGTATTTCAGTTCCGGCCTGATTGCCGATGCGTTCACCAAGCGCCTGCGCGAGCCCGAGGGGCCCGAGATTGCGCTGGTGTCCCGGCGCACCGAGAGCGGCTGGCTGGAGGAAGCGAGCATGGGGGTGCTGCGCGCACGGCTCTGCCGGCGCCTGCGCGGCGCGGACGCGCACGCGCGGTTCCACCTGTACTGCCCGCATGTGCCGGACCTTGGCGATGCCTGTGTCAACGTCCACAGCAAGGTCATGGTGGTGGACGACCAGCTGCTGACGATCGGGTCGGCCAATCTCAGCAATCGCTCGTTCGGGCTCGATACCGAATGCAACCTCGTGGTGGAAGCCAATGGCGATCCCAAGATCGCTGCCGGCATCCGGGCGATGCGCGGGCGGCTGCTGAGCGAGCACCTCGCCGTCACGCCGGACGAGCTCGACGCCGCGCTGGCGGACGCCGGCGGCCTGCACGCCGCCATCGAGACCCTGCACCGCAGCGACGGCCGCACGCTGGAGCGATTCTCGCCGACCGTGCCGGACGAAGTGGACGCCGCGCTGCCCGATGCGCGGCTGCTGGACCCCATCGAACCCATTGACAGCGATCAGATCATGGGCGAGTTCGTCAGCCACGAGGCCCGCCCCCACGCGGCCAACCGCGTGGCGGTATTCGTGCTGCTGGTGCTCGTGCTGGGCGGCATGGCCTTCGCGTGGCGCTACACGCCGCTGCGCGAATGGGCCGACTTCCGCCATCTGCTGACCATGGTCGAGCACGTGCGCGACATGCCGTTTGCCCCGGGCGCGATGATGGCCGCTTTCGTGGCAGGTGGACTGGTGATGTTTCCGGTAACGCTGTTGATCGTGGTCACGCTGGTGGTGTTCGGGCCGTGGTATGGCGCGGTGCTGGCGCTGTGTGGCACGGTGCTGAGTGCCGCCGGTGGCTACACGGCGGGCCGCCTGCTGGGCCGCCATGCGGTGCGGCGCCTGGGCGGACGCCGGCTGAACCGGCTGAGCCACAAGGTGCGGCAGCATGGCGTGCTGGCGATGGTGGTGCTGCGGCTCGTGCCGGTGGCGCCGTTCACGCTGGTCAACCTGGTGGTGGGCGCGTCGCGCATCCGGCTGCGGGATTGCCTGCTCGGCACCGCCATCGGCATGACGCCGGGCATTCTCATCACCGCCTCGCTGGTGGACCGGATTGCCGCCGTGGCCAAGGACCCAGGCGCGGGCACCTTCGCCCTGCTGGCGCTGGTGCTGCTGATTCCGATCACCGTGGCGGTGCTGCTGCGCCGGCGGCGCAAGCGTCGGGAGCGCGCAGCCAACGCCGAACGCCATGCGGCAGCCACTGCGACTGCGACTGCGGCGGCGCGGCACCCGCCAGCCTGCACCAGCGCGCCCTCGCGCGAGGGGGCCTGATGCACGCGCCATTGCCTTTCCCCCAAGACCCCTCGGGGTCACTGCATGCCGACATCGCCGTGGCCAGCTACAACATCCACGGCGGGGTGGGCACCGATGGGCATTTCGTGCCAAAGCGCATCGCGGATGTGGTGACGGAACTGCGCGCAGACCTGATCGCCCTGCAGGAGGTGGAGTCGCGCACCACCGGCTTCGACATGCTGCGCTTCCTCGCCGCGCACACCGGCCTGCACGCCATTCCCGGCCCCACGCTGGTCCGCGAGGACGGCGACTACGGCAACGGCCTGCTCACGCGCTACCGGCCGCTGCGCATCCGCCATATCGACCTCAGCGTGAAGGGGCACGAGCCGCGCGGCGCCATCGACGCCATGCTCGAATGCAACGCCGTGGAGCACGACACCTTCGCGCTGCGCGTGATTGCCACGCACCTCGGGCTGATGCCCGGCGAGCGGCGCTGGCAGGTGCGCCGCCTGCTCACCGCGCTGGCGGAGGCGCCCGAGCAGCCCACCATCCTGCTCGGCGATGTGAACGAGTGGTTCCTGTGGGGAAGGCCGCTGCGCTGGCTGCATGCGTACTTCGAACGCACGCCCCATGTCTCGACATTTCCGTCGCGCTGGCCCTTCCTCGCGCTGGACCGGATCTGGACTTCGCCACGCGCGCACCTGGTGTCGGTGGCAGGCCATCGCAGCGCGCTGACGCGGCTGGCGTCCGATCATCTTCCGCTGCTCGCGCGCCTGCGGCTGACCGCGCGCGCCCATCCTTCCCCCGAGGAAATCGTCGCCACAACGGGTGCACCGTTGCAGGAGCCGGGTGCCTGAACAGCGCCTTGCATCGCAGCATCGGCATCTTGTTTCAGGCTCACCCACATGGCCGCCACGGTTTGCCGCAGGGCCGCAATACGGGTATCTCGCTAGGCTTGCGCGCTGGTCTGCGCCACGCTCGCTTCCTATACTTGACTCTCGCAGACGCCATGTCATGCCGCATGGCGATGCAACACCGAAAACGATCGGGCAGGCGATGGCGGTTCCCGGGAGGACCCCGCCGACGGGTCATGTCGACACGCCCTGTCCCGGAACAGGAATGTGGAGAAAAGGCATGCCCAGCGAACAGTTCCTTGCCACCCAGGAAACCCGCCGCTTAGGCCTGCGCGCCCTGCGCGCGGCATTGCTCCAGGTGCACAAGGAAGTCATCGGCTACGACCGTGTTCAATACGAGCGTCTGCACGGTCCGATTCCGGCCGGGCAGTTCGTGCAGCTGGTCACCGAGGAATCTTTCTTTCGCTGGCTGGACCCGCTGTCGCGCCTCATCATCGAGATCGACGAGGAACTCGAGGGCGACGAACATCATGACGATACCTGCCGGGCCGTGGCCGGCGCCGCGCAGAAGCTGTTCAGCGAGCGCGGGGACGAGGCGTTTCGCAAGCGCTATCAGGAGGCGTTGCAGGATGAATCGTCGGTCATCGTGGCGCACGGGCGGCTGATGTCCGTGATCGGCCAGCTGCGGCAGCTGCCGTAGGCGGGATCGCGCCGGGGCACTGGCTCTCAGCGCCGGCCACCGCCACCGCCACGGCCACCGCCACCTCTTCCTCCGCCGCCATGGCCACCGCCACGGTAGCCGCCATAGCCGCCGTGGTAGCCGCCGTGGTAACCACCGTTTCCCCCGCGGTAGCCGCGGTAGCCCCCGTAATAGCCCCGATACCCACGCCCGTAGTAGCCGCGATATCCGCTGCCATACCAGACGCTGCCGTAGAAGCCGCCATACCAGGGCCGGTAGTACGGATACCCGCCATACGGATAGCCGTAGGCATAGGCGGGATAGCCGCTGGAATAGCCGCCGTAATACCCTGACGACGCATAGCCGGACGGATAGCTGCTGTAGTAGCCCGTCGTGTCATAGCCGGGATATGCCACGCAGCCGCCCAGCAACCATGTGGCGCCCGCAATGCCCGCCATCATCCAACCGCGCGCCCGATTCATCGTGCACTCCCATTGACCTGCATCAAAGCCGAGGGCGACTTCGACCGTCGCCCCATGGGGATTAGACAGTATTTGCGCGGCGAAAATCCATTTTCGGACTATTCCTATTCACGAATCAGAATCGTCTTCTTACACTGGCCCCGCCTGTGCAATGCAGGCACCCGATGGAGTGCCAGAGTTGACCCCTCGCTGGCATTCTTTTACTTGGATGCCACGTGGTCCCCGCCACGTGGCATTTTTTTTGGTCTCAGGCCACTGTCAGGCCGTTCTCCACCATGTCCAGCAGCCGCGCACCGATGATGCCGGCCTGTTCCTGCGCGCGGCTGCGCAGGGGGCCGTCGATCAACAAAATGGCTAACCCGTGGACGGCGGACCAGGCCACATACTCGGCGCCGGGCCGGCGGGCCGCAGGCAGCAGGCCCGCATCGACCCAAAGGTCTAGCGCGGCGCCCAGCAACTGGAAAGGGTTGAGGCCGCTGTTACCGGCCTTGGCGGGGTCCGGGTCATCCTCCACGTCGTCCGGCACCGAGAATGCGGTGCGGAACAGGCCGGTCTCGGCCAGTGCGTAGCGGAGGTAGCCCGCGCCGACCGCGCGCAGGCTCCCGCGCGCGCGCTCGGCGGCGGAGGCATTGGCGGGCAGCGTGGCCAGTTCGGTCTCCATGGCCATGGCCAGGCCGGACAGCGCGGCGGCGCGCACCGCCTGCAACAGGTCCTGCCGGCTTGCGAAGTGACGGTACGCGGCATTCGGCACCACGCCCGCGCGGCGCGTGGCTTCGCGCAGCACCACGGCCTCCGGGCCACCGGTGCGTGCAAGGTCGATCCCGGCCTCGAGCAAGGCACGCCGTAGATCGCCATGTCGATAAGTGCTCCGCGTGGGCGGCGTGGCGGCGACTCGGCTCATGTCAAACTCCCATGTGGACATCGTCCACTCATTCTGCTATGTATAGTAGACAGTGTACACAAATAGCGCCAGCGCCAACGTGGACAACGTCGGCAGCGGCGCCGTTCAGAGAATGGGGGCGAACAGCTTGGCCACGTGCATCGCCACCCGGAGCAGCGCGGGCGAGGCCAGGAACTCGTCGCGGCTGATCTCGCGCGCCTCGGCAAAGTCGGCCTCCAGCATGCGCGTGACGTCCCGCGCGAATGCCGGATGCGCGGTCATCACCATCATCTCGAAATTGAGCCGGAACGAGCGATTGTCGAGATTGGCGGTGCCCACGGCGGCCGCCTCGTCGTCGATCAGGATGACTTTCTGGTGCAGGAAGCCGGGCTGGTAGCGGTAGACCTTCACGCCCGCGCACACCGCCTGGTAGGCGTAGATGGTGGACGCCGCGTACACCACGAGGTGGTCCGGGCGCGACGGAATCAGAATCCGCACGTCCACCCCGCGCAGCACGGCCAGGCGCAGCATCGCAAATACTGCCTCGTCCGGCACGAAGTATGGCGAGGTGATCCAGACCCGCTTCTGCGCCGACTGGATCGCCTCGACGAAGAACAGCGAGCAGGTCTCCTGCGCGTCAGCCGGGCCGGAGGGCACCACCTGGCAGATCATCTCGCCCACATCGCCCTGCGGCGGCAGCATCAGGTACGGCACCTCGCGCGCGGCCCAGTACCAATCCTCGGCGAACGCCATCTGCAACTCCAGCACCGCCGCGCCGCGAATTTCGATATGCGTATCACGCCACGGCGAGAGCGGCGCCCGCGCACCCAGGTATTCGTTGCCGACGTTGTGCCCGCCCAGGAAGGCACGCGCGCCGTCCACGACCACGAGCTTGCGGTGGTTGCGGAAATTCAACTGAAAGCGATTGACAAAGCCGGGATGTGTGGCAAAGGGCCGCGCCTCCACGCCCGCCTGCTGGAGCGTGCGCATGTAGGCGCGTCCGAGTCCGTGGCAGCCGATGCTGTCGAACAGGAAATAGACCTTCACGCCGGCGCGGGCACGCTCGCACAGGCGGCGCTGGAGTTCGCGGCCCAGTTCATCGTCATGGACGATGAAGAACTGCACCAGCACCACCTGCGTGGCGGCGTCGATGGCGGCGAAGATGGCCTCGAAGGTCTGCTGGCCGTTGATCAGCAGGCGTACGTCGTTATTGGCCAGGCACGGCATGCCGGTCAGCCCGGGCAGCGCGCGCATGCACGCCTGCGCCGGTGCCGTCACCACGCAGGCCGACAGGGCCTCGCGCTCGGACGCGGTCATGCCACGGCGGATCTCGCGCAGGCGGTCATTATTGAAACGGCGCGCGTTGACGTAGCCGGCGAAGGTGCTGCGGCCGAAGATCAGGTACGGAATCAGCGCGAAGTACGGCATCATCACCAGCGACCCCGCCCACGCAATCGCACCGGGTGCGGTGCGGACCGTCATCACGGCATGCAGCGCGGCCATCACGCCAACGATATGGAAGGCGACCATCACTGCGGCGATCACGCTAGGACTCATCAACATAGGCGGATGGTTCGGCGCTGCGGGCCCGTACATGGATTGATCCGTATTCTGGCATACCCGTCACATGAGGGCATCCCCCGATCGCCATATGCCGGTTGGCCTGCCTCATTTTTAGGCGCGCCGATGCAATGGCGCGCCGGCGCCGGTGTGCCTGCGGCCGCCTGCCAGTTATCCACACGTTCTGTGGATAAGCCTGACCCGGTTCCCAGCGGTCCCACATTTAAGGGAATGACGATTGTCCGCCCCGGCATGCCGCCGCTACGCTCTGACGGTTCCTCTCCGTCAATCCTTTTCAGTTTTCTGGTAGTCGTAGCATGAGTGTTTCGACCAACATCGCCTTGCTGGCCAGCCGTGCGGCCCGCCTCCACCCCATCCAGGACCTGCTCTCCCTTGCGGGTTTCCAGTGCACCCTCTTCCTTGCCGGCCGGGACCTGATCCACGGCCTCAGCCATGACAGCTACGACATGCTGCTGGTCGACCGCGACCTGCACGACATCTCCGCGATCGACGTGATCCGTGCCGTGCGCGCCGTGCGGGCCCGCGACATGCCGATCATCATGATCGGCGGGCAGCATAACAACGACAACGATCTCGTCGAGGCGCTCGACGCCGGCGCCGACGACTACGTGCTCGAAGCCCTGAGCAACCGCGTGCTGCTGGCGCGCATCTCCGCCCTGCGAAGGCGCATGTGCGGCGCACGCTTCCGCAACAACCTGCCGATGCGCGCCGGCCCCTACGAGCTGAACAGCCCGGGCCGCTTTGCCATCCTGAACGGGCGCCGCATCGCCATGACGCCGAAGGAGTTCGACCTGGCCACGCTGCTGTTTGCCAACGCGGGCCGCATCCTGGCCAGCAAGCGGATCGAACACATGATCTGGGGCCATGACCTGCCGCCGCTCTCGCGCGCGCTGGCGGGGCTGGTCTCGCGCATGCGGCGCACGCTCGACCTCTGCCCGGCCAACGGCGTTACCGTGAACGTCGTCTACGCGCAGGGCTACCGGCTCGACATCCTCGACCAGACCTTCCGCGCCGACCTGGCGGCCCCGCCCGGACAGCCCCTGCTCCAGACGTAACCGGCCCTCCCGGCCTGTGCTTCTCCCCTGCTTGTGCGAGGGTGTCACGCCTGCGTCACACCGTTCGCCGAGCATGGCGGCGCACCGCAACGGGAACATGCCCCGGCCGACCACAACCGGGCGGCACGGCCAGGCAGCCACGCGGCGGGCATCGGGTCATGGCATGGCCGGGCCAATCCCGGCAGGAGTCTGTTTCGTGTTGCAAGCCATCCAACTGAGTCTGCCGCGCGCACGCGGCGAAGCCGTGTGGCAACGGCTGGTGCGACTGCCGCTGGCGGCGCGGCTGTCCGCGGCGTTCATTCTGGTCTATGTCTTCGGGGCCGTGGTCGGCCTGATTGGCATCCTCAATCTGGTCTCCCTCAAGCAGGACACTGACACGCTGTATCAACGCGACATGCGCGGCGCCATCTCGGCGGAACGCGCGCAGGCCGCGCTGGCCACACTGGGCCGCGCGCAACTCGCGCTGACGCTGGCCACGAGCACCAGCGAGCGTGATGCCGCCGGCACGGACATCCAGATGGCCATGCGCCAGCTCGACGCCGCCGTGGACGGCGTGCGCCAGGCCGCGCCGCGCCAGGCACAGGCGCTGCAAAAGGAGCGCGCGGCGGCAGGCGAGCTGATGCAAGGCTATGTGGCGCTGATCAACAAGCAACCGCTGGACGCCCTCCAGTTCGACAGCGCCGTCTCCGTCGATGGCCACTTCCTGGGCGAGCAACTGCAAAAGCTCGGCGCGCTGATGGAAACCACGCGCGCCGGCCTGGAGCGGCAGGCTGCCGACACCGTGGCCGGCGTTGCCGCGAGCCAGCTCGGCGCGCAGACGCTGATGGCCGCACTGCTCGTGGCCAGTTTCGTGGCGGCTGGCGCGCTGGCGTGGTTCGCGGCACGCAGCCTGACGCGCGAACTCGGCGGCGAGCCGCGCGACGCGGCAGCGGCGGCCAATCGCATCGCCAGTGGCGACCTGACCGCGCATATCGCCCTGCGCAGGGACGATCAGACCAGCCTGCTCTACTTCCTGGCCGGCATGCGCGACGAACTGGCCGGCGTACTGGCCCGCATTCAGGAATCCGCCCACGAGATCACAGCCACCAGCGGCGACATTGCCGGCGGCAACCAGCAGCTTGCGGCGCGCACCGCGCAGCAGGCCGCGGCCCTGCGCCACGCGGCGGCCAGCATGACGCGCCTGACCGCGCTCGTCGAACAGGTGCATGAGCAGGCCAACGAGTCGAGCACGATGGCCAACCAGGCACGCGCCGCATCGGGCGCCGGCATGGCGGTGGTGCGCGACATGAACGGGACCATGGCCAACGTGCTGGGCCACTCGCGCAATATTGCCGAGGTAGTCACGGTGATCGAGGGCATCGCGTTTCAAACCAACATCCTCGCGCTCAACGCCGCCGTGGAAGCCGCGCGCGCTGGCGCGGCGGGACGCAGCTTCGCCGTGGTCGCGCAGGAGGTACGCGCGCTGGCCCAGCGCAGCGCCAACGCCGCGCGCGAAATCAGCGGTATCGTGGGCGACGCCACGCGCGAGATCGAACGCAGCGCCACCCTCAGCAGCAGCGTGGTGGCGGCGATGGAAGGGATCGAATCGGCCGTCGACCGCAGCCACAGCCTCGCGGGGCATCTGCGTGCGCTGGCCGAGGAACAGGCCGCCGGCATCCGCACCGTGGGCGATGCCCTCGCGGAACTCGAGCAGACCGGCGCGCAGAACGGCGCGCTGGTGGACACCGTGGCGCTGCACGCCAACCGGCTCGACGAAGAAGCCGCCGCGCTGGAATCTGACGTGTCCCGCTTCCAGTTCCAGTAGCCCGGCCACGCTGCACCGCACCAATGTCACGCCATTGTTAAAGTTTCCGGTCTTTGCTGTCGTAAATAAGCGAATGCTGATTCTTTCCGGGCCACAGCCCGGCTAGCATGTTCGCTTGCTTCTCAATCGAGACGCACAGCAAGGACTGGCATGGCGCTACGCAAGGCAGTGCAGGACGATTCGTCCTTTGATGATGATCTGGACGCGGCGGGCCGCGACTGGGCGCCACGGCTCAAGCCGTGCGGCGCCTGCCATGGCTGCGAGCAGCCCGTGGGCCCCGCCGTGCTGTTCTGCAGCGCAGCGTGCCAGCAATCATTCGAGCATTTCGAAATGCGTTTACTGCGCAAGCGGTAAGCCACGCCCTCGGGTTTCAACGCCATTCCCACCGCCCCTTCCCGCTTCGGGTAAATCCTAGTAATTCCCCTAATCGCCTTGTGTCAACCGATGCGCAGGTGCGCTCGTTTTCTTCTTCATTGAGCCCGCATCCGCGCCGGAATCGACCCCGGCATCAGGCAGGTGTGTCGGGCAGAAACATTTGAGAACAAGGGGTAACGGGCATTTACGCCTCCGGTGTAGAAGTTACAGAACTGTTGCACTTACGCACGTTTTGTGGCGCCGCAGAGGCCGAATTGCCGAGTACGCTTGTCTCGACCAAAACAGCACCGACTACCACAGGGAAATCATGTCTGAACGCCTCATCATGCTGGACGTACCCGGCGTCCTCTACTCGGACCGCTCCGCTGCCCGCCTGGGCGGTACGCCAACGAGCGGCACCCTGAGGGATGTCCGTTTCTTCGATCCGATCGCGCTGGGCTTCCTGCGCCGGCTGTTCGGCATTGCCGGCGCCCGCGTGGTGGTGTCCGACGCGTGGCGTCGTGGCACACCCGCTGCGATCCTGCAACAGCTCGACCTCCAGGTGGAAGGCATGACCCCGCGCGTGGCGGGCGGTCATGGCGCCGAGATCGATGCCTGGTTCACGCAGCGCGCCGCACCCGGTAGCTGGGTGATCCTGTCGACGGCCGCGCCGGCCTCGATGACGGCAGCGCAGCGCCGCCATCTCGTGCAGGTGAACCCGGCCGAGGGCCTGACGGTGGAGAACTTCCGCCAGGCGCTGGACATCCTCGGCGTGGCCTGCCCGTCGACGGTGACGCCCGATTCGCGCGTGGAACCAGGCCTCCAGGCCAAGCTGCGCCACCTCCAGCAACTGGCGCGCGAAGCCCCCGAGCGCTTCATGCCCGCGCCGGCCGCCGCCGAGGCCCGCGAGCAGGCCATGGCCATCGCCGTGGCCAGCCTGACCGGCCAATCGCTGCAACCGGCCGCGCTGCACGCCTGACGTACACTTCGCGCCCCCGCAAGGCCGCCTCCATGGCGGCCTTTTTTATTGTCCTGTCCGATGATGCGCCGTGCGGATCGGACAGGACCGGCCCCGCGCGCTATCCTCGCCGTCGCTCACCGCCTACCCTTGTACCTTGGAAATCTGCCTCGCTCGCAGGCACCGATCGCACAAGGAGAGCACCATGGCCAACCACGCAGCCGACCTCATCACCCGCGTCCTGCACGCGGTGGGCGTCGAACGCATTTACGGCGTCGTCGGCGACAGCCTCAACGGCATTACCGAATCACTGCGCCAGCGCGACGACATCGACTGGATCCACACCCGCCACGAGGAGACCGCCGCCTTCGCGGCGGGCGCCGAAGCGCACCTGACCGGCAAGCTGGCCGTCTGCGCCGGGAGCTGCGGGCCCGGCAACCTGCATCTGATCAACGGTTTGTTCGATTGCCACCGGTCTGGCGTGCCGGTGCTGGCCATCGCCGCCCATATCCCGAGCGCCGAAATCGGGCGTGGCTACTTCCAGGAGACCCACCCCGAGCAGTTGTTCGGGGAGTGCAGCCACTACTGCGAACTCGTCACCAGCGTCGAGCAGTTGCCCGGTGTGCTCGAATCCGCGATCCGCGCGGCGGTGGGCCGCCGGGGCGTGGCCGTGATCGTGATTCCAGGCGACGTGGCGCTGCGCGAGGGCACGTTCGCCGAGTCCGCGCCCGCCGCAATCGCCCTGCGCCCGCCGGTGGTCACGCCGGACGCCGCCTCGCTCGATGCACTGGCCAGCCTGCTGCGCGGCAGCCAGCGCACCACGCTGCTGTGCGGGCGCGGTTGCGCCGGCGCGCACGACCAGGTGGTGCAACTTGCCGCCACGTTGAAGGCGCCCGTGGTGCACGCACTGGGCGGCAAGGAATACATCGAGTACGACAATCCGTACGACGTCGGCATGACCGGCTTGATCGGCTTCAGCTCGGGCTACCACGCCATGCAGGAATGCGACACGCTGCTGATGCTCGGGACCGATTTCCCGTATCGCCAGTTCTACCCCGAGGGCGCGCAGGTCGTGCAGATCGATATTCGCCCGGAAAACCTCGGGCGCCGCACGCGGCTGGACATGGGGCTGGTCGGCGATGTCGGCGCCACGCTGGACGCCCTGCTGCCGCGCCTCGCCCCCAAGGCCGACGAGGCCGACGAGGCCCATCTGGCGGCGAGCCTGCGCCACTATCGTGACGCGCGCCGCCAACTGGACGACCTGGCCACCGGCGACAGCGGCCGCAAGCCGATCCATCCGCAGTACCTGGCCCGCCTGCTGAGCGAGCAGGCCGCCGAGGACGCGGTCTTCACCTTCGACGTCGGCACGCCAACGATCTGGGCCGCCCGCTACCTGCGCATGAACGGCCAGCGCCGGCTGATCGGCTCGCTCGCGCATGGGTCGATGGCGAACGCGTTGCCGCAGGCGATTGGCGCCCAGTCCGCCTATCCGGGGCGGCAGGTCATCAGCCTGTCCGGCGATGGCGGTTTTGCGATGCTGATGGGAGATTTCCTGACGCTTGCCCAGCAGGGCCTGCCCGTCAAGGTGGTGATCGTCAACAACAGCGTGCTCGGTTTCGTCGCGCTGGAGATGAAGGCGTCTGGCTACCTGGAGTCGGGCACGTCGCTGCAAAACCCCGACTTCGCCGCCATGGCGCGCGCCATCGGCGTGCATGCCCAGCGCGTGGAAGACCCGCTGCTGCTGCCGGAAGCCATCGCCACCATGCTCGCGCATGACGGCCCGGCCCTGCTCGACGTGGTGACCAACACGCAGGAACTGGCAATGCCGCCGTCCCTGAAGGCGGAGCAGGTCAAGGGCTTCAGCCTGTGGGCGATGAAGGCCGTGATGAACGGCCGCGCCGACGAGATCATCGAACTGGCGCGGTCGAATCTGCTGCGCTAGACGCGCTTTAACGGCTTAGCGCGGGTTGAGCTTCACGCTGGGGAAGTCCACCGGCACGTTCAGCGCCACGTTGATGTAGTTGGTGAACAGGTTCAGCGCGACATGGGCGACGATTTCCACGATCTCTTCGTCGCCGAAGCCGACTCCGCGCAGCTGGGCCACGTCGGCGTCGGTCACCTGACCCCGGTCGTTCACCAGCTTCAGCGCGAAGGTCAGCGCGGCGGCGGTGCGGGGATCTTCGGCCCGCCCGGCCTGGGCGGCGACCATCTCCTCGGCGGTGGCGCCGGCCTTGCGGCCCAGGGCCGTATGGGCGGCCAGGCAGTATTCGCAACGGTTGCGGTCGGCAACGGCCACGGCGATCTTCTCGCCAAGATGCGCCGGAATCACACCGCTGCCGAGCGCGCCGAACGCGCCCCACATCGATTGCAGTGCGGCCGGCGAATTGGCCACGGCGCGGAACATCTGCGGGGTCGCGCCAAAGGCGGCCTGGATCTGGGCCAGGGCGGCGGTGCTGCCGGCGGGGGCGTTGCTGGCGTCGGGCAGGGAAACACGTGCGGTCATGATGAACTCCTATATATATAGAGAGAGAGAGTGGGTTGGCTCCCGGGCGCCGGCTTCATCGCCTGCCTCCGGGGTGTCTCCACTATGGGCGCAGACGCCGTACGAAAGGATACAATTCGTCCACGAAACAATCCTTTTCGTCCAGGCCCATGTCCGCACTGCCAGAATCCCAGCCCGATCGCCTCTCCGCGCTGCTTGAACGCTTCCGCATCCGCGCGCACCTGTTCCACGCCGGGCCACTCTGCGGTGTCACCCGCTTCGATGAAGCCGGGCGGGGCTTCCTCCACGTGTTGCGCGAGGGGCGCACCGAAGTCACCCACGGCGCGAGCGCTCTGCCCACCCGGCTGGTGATCGAGGAGCCATCGCTGCTGTTCTATCCGCGTTACACCGTCCACACCTTCCACAATCCGCCGGCGGAAGGCTCCCAGTTCACCTGCGCCACGCTCGATTTCGATGGCGGGGCAATGAATCCGCTGGCACGCGCCCTGCCGCCGCTGATCGTGCTGCCGTTGGCACAGGTGGAGGGGCTCGATCCCGCGCTCGCGCTGCTGTTCGCCGAGACCGAGCGCGTGCGCTGCGGCCAGCGCCTGCTGGCCGACCGGCTGTTCGAGGTGGTGCTGATCCAGCTGCTGCGGTGGCTGCTCGACCATCCCGGGCAGGCCGGCATCCAGCCGGGCCTGATCACGGGCTTGTCCGATGCGCGCCTGGCACGGGCACTGGTAGCTGTACACGAGGCACCGGGCGAAGCATGGGGCGTGGAGTCGATGGCGCGTTGTGCCGGGATGTCGCGCAGCGCGTTCGCGGCGACGTTTCGGGAGGTGGTGGGACAGACGCCAGCCGACTATCTGGCCGACTGGCGCATCACTCTCGCGCAGGCCCGCCTGCGCGACGGCATGCCGCTGAAACTGATGGCCGACGAGTTGGGCTACGCCAACCCGTCAGCCTTGTCGCGCGCGTTCCTGGCCAAGGTCGGCCAGTCCCCGCGCGACTGGTTGCGGACTCAGTAATCCACGGTCATCGACAGCTTGAAGGTACGCGGCTGGCCAATCACCAGGACGCCGCCGCTGGACGACGCCCAGTAGTCCTTGTCCGCGAGGTTCTCCACGCCCGCGCGCACCGTATAGCGCAGCTGCGAGGCCTTGAACGTGTAGCGCGCGCCAAGGTCGAAGCGGTTCCACGACGGCAGGCTGATGGTGTTGGTGGTGTTGGCGGACTGGCGGCCGGTCTGGATATAGCGGCCGGACACCGTCGCGCCCGGGAGGAACGGCAGGTCGTACTCGCCGCTCAGGGTCAGCGTGTAGATCGGCACGCCCACACCCGGCTTGCCCTCGGTGCTGGCGCTGCCCGTGTTCGACACCTTGGAGTCGATATAGGACACGCCGCCCAGCAGCCGCACGCCGCGCAGCGGCTCGCCGAATACGCTGAACTCCACGCCACGATTGCGTTGGTCGCGCACGGCGAACACATTACCTTGCGTGACGCCCGTCGGCTGCTCGATCTGGAAGAACGCCAGCGTGGTGCCGAAGCTGCCCGCGTCGTACTTCGCGCCCACTTCATGCTGCTTCGACTTGGCCGGCGCGAACACCTGCCCGGCGTTGACCGTATTGGACGGCGCGGTGCCGCCCTGCGCCAGCCCCTCGATGTAGTTGTAGTACAGCGAGACGTTCTGCAGCGGCTTGACCACCAGGCCGAACATCGGCGACGTGGCGGACTCGCTGTAGTTCGCCGTCTGCACGCCCGTGGCCGTCGCGTAGCCGCGGATGTTCATCACCTGCTGGCGCACGCCGCCGGTCAGCAGCACACGGTCGTTCAGGAACGACAGCGTGTCCGAGAACGACACCCCATTGATGTTGACCCGGCCCGTCACGTACGGATCGGCCATATTGCCGGTGGTCGGGGCGGCCGGGTACGGCACGGTCGGCGCGTTGTAGAGATTGGTCGCAAACGACGGCGAGAACTGGAAGGCGTTGGATTTCGCCTGCTCCAGACCGGACCAGCTCAGGTTGACCGTGTGCTTGACCGGGCCGGTCACGAAGCGGCCGCGCACGCCCACTTCACCGGTGTACGTATCCTGCTTGAACGGGGTGGTCAGCCGCGTGGCCGTGCCAAAGCCGTTGTTGCCGACGTTCGCGCCGCTGTAGCTGCCAAACTCGTTGGTGTGATGCGCGCCGAAGGCAGCGTAGGTGGTCCAGTCCCTGGTGACGTCGTACTCGGCGCGGATCGTGCCGTAGGTGTCCTCCAGCTCGGAATACGTCCAGGGCTGGGCGAAGTTGGTCGAGGCGGACGGCACCGCCGGCAGGACCGTACCCGACAGCTGGACCGTGCTGCGGCCCTGGTTGATGCGCTGTTTCTGGTAGCCGAAGTCGGCATTCACGCGGAACGCGTCGCCCTGGTAGTCCAGGCCCAGCGTGAACAGGCGCTGCTGGCGGCTTTCGTTGTCCACCGGGGTATCGCCGCCGCGCGCCATGGCATTGACGCGCACGCCGAATTCCCGGTTCTTGCCGAAACGGCGGCCCACATCCACATGGCCGCCCACCTGCGAGTCGCTCGTATAGTCGATGGTCGCCTGCGTGATGTCCGTCGCCGTGGCGTACTTGGGCACGAGGTTGATCATGCCGCCCGTGCCGGTGCCGCCGGGCGACACGCCGTTCAGGAAGGCGCTGGCGCCACGGAACACTTCCACGCGCTCCAGCCCTTCCGTTGCCACCAGCTGGCGCGGCGCGATGCCGAACAGGCCGTTGTACTGGATATCGTCGGTCGTCAGCTGGAAGCCGCGCACCACGAAGGTGTCCGCGAAGTTGCCAAAGCCGTAGGCGGTGCGGATCGCCGGGTCATCGGCCAGCACGCCGGCAATGCTGCGTGCCTGCTGGTTCTGGATCTGCTGGGACGTGTACGACGTCACGCTGAACGGCACATCCATGAAGTCCTGGTTGCCCAGCACGCCAAGGTGGCCGCCGCGCGCAACCTGGCCGCCGGCATAGGGGGCGGGCAACTGGTCTGCCGAGGCGTCGGCATGCACGGTCACGGTGGGCAGCGTGGCGCTTTCCGCCGTGGCGGCTGGCTGGGCCGCCTCCTGGGCGAAGGCGATGGTCGGCAACACGCCGGCAGCGGCCAATGCGGCCACGAGATGGCGCAGCGGCGTGCGGGACGCACGTCCGGCACGCGGTACGGAATAAGACAAGGTGACACTCCCAAAGTAAATCGATTTCATGCCCGTCCGCGCCGCGGATCGCGGCGGGCGGGTTTTTTCCCGTATCCGTCTGGATGGTGGCGTCGCTCTGACGGCGGCGCTCGTTCGTACTGCTACGCCTGCACGATCAGGATCGCGGCCAGCGCGGCAGCCACACCGATGCCGATCGCGCCGCGCGCGATGCGCGGCGTGACCTGCGGTGCATAAGAGAAGGCGCCCACCACCGTCAGGGCGCTGACGGTGAGCAGGCCGGCCCAATAGATCACGCCGAAGGCCCAGCCCTGGGCCACCACGCAGGCGGCCAGCGCCAGTGCGAGCGCGATCCAGCCCTGCCAGCGCAGGCGGCGCACGCGGGAAGGCAGAGGCTCGACGCCCCGGCCGAAGATGTCGGCGTGATGCCGGTCGATGGTCTGGGCCAGCCAGGTAAAGCCGCCCACAGCAAATCCGATGCCGGCCACGCAGACCGGCCACATGGCGGGTGCGCTCATGACGCCTCCCCCATGGCGCCCGTGCGCGCCGACGCACCGGCGCCACGTGCCGCGGGACGCGGGCGCCCAAGCCACCATGCCGCCGCGCCCAGCCCCAGGCCAATCGCCAGCACGGTCAGGTCGAAGCCCGCCAGTACTGCCGGCCCATGCAGCAGCGTCACGCCCAGGTGCGCGGTGCCGGTCAGCGCGTTCAGCAGCGGCAGGCCCGCGAACAGTACGGCGCCGGTGCCCAGCAGCACCCGCCACATGCCGCGCGTCGGGCGGATCTGGGCGACCAGCGCCGCGATGGCCCAGGCCGTGAAGAACATGCGGATTTCCATGTCGGGCCGCTGCGCGATACCCACCGGCACCAGCCGGTTGGCCCAGAAGTAGCTGGCGAACGCAATCGGCAGACCGGCAATCACGCCGAGGTTGAGCGCTTCCACCAGCCGCAGCCCGAACGGCGTGCGGCCGGTGGCGGCAATCGTGCGTGCATGGCTCTGGCGCGTCTTCACGGCCCAGAGCAGCGCGCCGGTCGCCACCATCAGGCAGCCGGCCAGCCCGGAGGCGAAGAACAGCGCGCGCAGCAGCGGCGGCGCGAAGTGCGCGACGTGCAGGCCCACCATCACGCCACGCGTGGCGCTGGCATTGCCCGGATCGTCACCGAAGGTTTCCTTGAATGCGCCGGTGGTGCCGGCGAACACGACGGTAGGACGGAGTGAAGACAGGCTGTGCCCCGCATCGCGGGTCATCGTGACGATGGCGTTGGCGTCGTTGGGGCGCTCCACGCTGATCCGTGCCGGGGCCACGCCATCCCACCGGGCAATCGCCTGCGCCAGCATCGGCCCCACCGGGGCCAGCGGCGCCGGCACGCCGGCCGCCTGCACGCGCGGCGCGCGGAGGCCCAGTTCGGCATCGAACCGCTTCGGGTCGCCCTGGTAGACCGCCTGCATGCCCCACGGCATGTACATGAACAGCAGCGTCACGAGGCCGGTGTAGGTAATCATCAGGTGGAACGGCAGCGCCAGGACGGCGGTGGCGTTGTGCGCATCGAGCCACGAACGCGGCCCCTTGCGGCTACGGAAGGTAAAGAAGTCCGCGAAGATGCGCCGATGGGTGATCACGCCGCTCAGGATGGCCACCAGCATGAACATGGTGCAGAAGCCGATGATCCAGCGCGCCCAGATCGCCGACATGTAGTGGAGGTCGAAATGCAGGCGGTAGAGGAACTCGCCGCCGCGCGTCTCGCGGGCGCCGGGCACGGGTGTGCCGGTCACCGCGTCCAGCGTGCGCATCTCCAGCCGGGCGCGGTTGCCCTTGCCGGCATCCTCGGGGCGCGGCTGGCGCAGCCAGGACACCGTGGTGGTGGAACGGCGGTCGTCGGGGAGATTGATGAACCAGCGCTCGGCATTCGGTGCCTGTTCGCGGAGGAAGGCGATGGCGCCCTCGGCGGCCTGGCTGGTTGTGGCGGCGGAGATGTCGCCACCCAGCCGCGCGTGCAACTCGGGCTTCATCCACAGCGTGATCTCGTCCTTCACATAGCTGGCGGTGCCGCCGCAGAAGACGAGGAACAGCACCCAGCAGACCAGCAGGCCCGACCACGTATGCAGCCACGCCATCGACTGGCGCAGCCCCTGCCCCTTTCGCAATTCGGCCATTACGCGCTCCGCAGGGCCAGCCAGCCCAGTCCCAGGACCGCGCAGGGCACGGCCAGTCCGATCCACGCGCGCCATGCCGAATCGACGGCGAACACCCAGATTACGGCCAGCGCGTACCAGAGGAACGACAGCAGGGAGGCGGCGACCACCGCTTCGGCGCGCGCCATGCCGGTCCAGCGAGCCAGCGCGAGCGCGACGCAGCCCGTGGCGAGTGCCGCGAGCCCGTAGCCGCCCAGGATGCCGGCGATCGCCCGCGAGGCGACCGCCACGCGGTAACTGGTCGAAATGCCCTGCTTCATGTTGCTGCGAATCCCGTAAAAGCCGCAATGATAAGCGTTCTCATCCGCATTGTCTTTCAGGCATCGCATTTTGGCGGGTTCCGGGGGCGCAGACATTGAAGACATGTCGCGAAAAGCCCAAACGCAAATTCCACTATGCAGAACTATGATTCCACGCTGCGGTTGACAGCTTCCGCGGATCGATGGGACGATGCGACGCATCAATACCGGCGACTTCACGCCGGAAGCCTTGCCCGGAGACACGCATGCGTAGTACCGCCTTGCCCGCGGACCGTTCTGGTCACGCGTCCACCCCCACCCAATCCAACGCTTTCCGCCCTGCCTTCCAGCGCCTGCACCAGACCATGGGGCCGTGGGTGGCCAGCCATCCTGACCGTGTGGCCGTGATGGATGCCCACCGCGCGCTGCGCTATGGCGAACTGGACCTGGCCGTGCGCGAGACCGCCCAGGCGCTGACCGCGCTCGGCGTGCGCGGCGGCGACCGCGTGGTGCTGGTCACCGAGAACAGCGTCGGCTGCGCCGTGCTGCTACTGGCGCTGAGCGCCATCGACGCGTGGTCGGTGCCGGTCAACGCCCGGCTGTCGGCGCGCGAGATCGCCAATATCGTCGAGCACGCCGGCGCGCGCGTGACCTTCTATCTGGACAACGATTTCCCTGAAGCGCGCGAGCACGGCCTGGCGCGCGGCGCGCAGTGGGCCGATACGGCGGCGTGGCCGCACGTCGGCAAGCTGCTGGTCAGCGCCATCGACGAGAGCGCCGTGGCCGAGCCGGTGGCCGCCGAGGCCCGCGAACAGGTGGCCGCGCTGATCTATACGACGGGCACCACGGGGGCCTCGAAGGCGGTGATGCTGACGCACGCCAACCTGATGTTCATCGGCCATTCCAACCGTTTGCAGGCCCGCGTGCAGGCCGGCGACCGCGTCTATGGCGTGCTGCCGATCTCGCACGTCTATGGCCTGTCCGTGCTGCTGGTGGGCCCGGTGTCCAACGGCGCCACGGTCTACTACGAGCCGCGTTTCCGCCCGGAGAAGCTGGCGCGCACGCTGGTCGAGGAACAGCTCACCGTGCTGCACGGCGTGCCGGCCATGTACGCGAAAGTGATCGAATGGAGCCGCGCGCAGGGCCAATCGCTGCGCACGCCGTCGCTGCGCATGGCGCAGTCGGGCGGCGCGCCGCTCACGGCGTCGCTCAAGGCCTCGTTCGAGGACGCCTTCGGCATCGTGCTGCACAACGGCTACGGCATGACGGAGACCTCGCCCACCGTGTGCCAGACCCGTGTGGATGCGCCGCGCACCGACTGCTCGGTCGGCCCGGTGGTGCCGGATGTGGAGCTCCGCCTGGGCTCCCCGCTGCCCGACGGCAGCGGCGAACTGCTGGTACGCGGCCCCAATGTGATGAAGGGCTACTACCGGCGCCCGGACCTCACGGCGCAGACCATCGATGCCGACGGCTGGCTCCATACGGGCGACCTCGCGCGCATCGACCCGGACGGCGCGGTGTCCATCGTCGGCCGCTCGAAGGAAATCATCATCCACTCGGGCTTCAACGTGTACCCGGAAGAAGTCGAGCAGTCGCTCAACGCGTTCCCGGCCGTGCTGCAATCGGCCGTGGTGGGCCGGGCTACCGAGGGCAACGAGGAAGTGATCGCCTTCGTCGAGGTGCGCGGCGGCATGACGCTGGACGAGCCCGCGCTGCGCACCTTCCTGCGCGACCGCCTCTCGCCCTACAAGATGCCGGCCGAAATCCGCGTGGTGGCGCAGCTGCCCGCGGCGCCCTCCGGCAAGATCCTCAAGGCGAAGCTGCGCGAGCAGCTTGCCGCCGGCAACCTTTGAGCGACGCACCATGGATAGCCAGGCCGATTCCCTCTCCGACCTCCCGCCCGCCGCGCCCAAGGCGGACAACCGCAAGGAAGACCGCCATTTCGTGACTGCGCTGGCGCGCGGGCTCGACGTGCTGGCGTGCTTCCGCGCCTTCGACAGCGAGCTCGGCAATGCCGAACTGGCCCAGCGCTGCGGGCTGCCGAAGTCGACCGTCTCGCGCCTCACGCACACGCTGACCGAACTCGGCTACCTGCAGGCGCTCACGGAGCCGGTGCGCTACCGGCTGGGCAGTTCCGCGCTGGCGCTGGTACCGGCCGGCCAGCCCGGCGCCGACGTGCTGGCCGTGGCGCGGCCCTACATGCAGGAACTGGCGGACCTCTCGCAGGGGGTGACCTCGCTGATCGTGCGCGACCGGGGCCGCATGCTGATCTACGAGAACTGCCAGTCGGAGAGCTACCTCACGCTGCGCGTGGCCGTGGGCAGCCGCGTCTCGGGGCTCAACACGGCTGCCGGGCGGGCCTACCTCCTGGCCCTGCCGCCGGCCGAGCAGCGCCAGGCGCTGACCGCGTTCCGCGCCGACGACCGCGTCAGCGCGGCCCACGCCGAGGGCGTGCTCTCCGCCAGCCGTGACGAGGCGCGCCGGCTCGGCTGCACCACATCGTTCGGCGAATGGCTGCCGGACATCAACTCCATCGCCCTCGCCTTCCGGCCCGGCCAGTCCCTGCCGCCGATGACGCTCAGCTGCAGCGGCCCGAACGCCATCGTGCCGCCGGCGCATCTGCTGGAAAAGGTGCGGCCGCTGCTGCGCGACCACATTCGCCGCATCGAGGCCGCGTTCGGCGTGGCGGCCTGAGCCGAGGGGTTCCCCGGAGGGCGCCGGTTTGCCGTACGATGCTGGCTTTCCCTCCGATCCTTCGACGCTCCCGCCATGCCGCAACTGATCATCGAAATCACCGAAAACACCCGCCTGACCTGCTCGCAGGACGAGCTGCTGGATGAAGCCAACGCCGCGCTGCTGGCCACCGGCCAGTTTGGCGAGCCGGACATCAAGTCCCGCTGCGTGACGCTGACCACCTACCGCCAGGGTACGGAAAACCGCGACCGCGCCTTCGTGCACGCCACGGTCTGGATTCTGGATGGGCGCGAGCAGGCCGTGCGCAAGCAGATCGCGCAGGCCGTGTGCGGTGTCCTCACCGATGCGGTGCGCCCCGGCGCCGGCCAGAGCGTGCAGGTCAGTGTGAACGTGCAGGAGATGGAGCGCGCCGTGTTCACCAAGCATGTCAGCTAAATGAATTCCCTGGACAGAAATAAAGCTTTTGGTTGAGGTTTTCTGAGGGCGCGGGTGGCTATCTCTTCGCTGACGTAAAGCATAACGCTGGATTTATTGTACAAAATAAATCAGTTCGTTGGATTTTTCGCATCCCCATAAATCCCGCGCCTTATTGCCCACAAATCAGCACAACCAACGTCCTCACAAACCGAAAATCCATCCACACTCCGCCACGCCCTGAAGTCGGTCACTGACCTTAATGGTATAGCATGAATTAAGCATTTCGCCCAAAAATGCCTCGTCACCTACATACATCACCCAACTCCTGGCGAAAAATCCGGAATAAGTCCCTACCCCAGAGCCCGCCGCCTTCAACCTCGCCTTTCCCTCGCCTTCCCCACCGACTAATATTGCAGTGTGCCTCCCGGCGCGTCCCTGGCTGCCACTAGAAGTAGAACGACAACTCGGCAGCAAACCTCCAGCCCAGCTTTGAGCAGCCCTGTCATTGGCATCGGCTCGACCCTTCACCGGTCCTGCAGCGTGCAAATGAGTTCTTGCTCGCACGAGCTTTGGAGCGCGACATGGAACATCAGAAGCAAGTCCCCAACGACTTCCCCCATCGATATTTTCCAGCGGTACTTCCCGGAACGCAGCCAAAGTTGTGTGTGCGTAAGCTTCCTGACGGCACGTATGACACCGGGGAAACGGGTGAAGAGCGCTATGAGCGGTGGCAAACCTGTGAGGCACTGCTCGGCCATCTCCGGGCCATCGTCGCAACCGAGTCAGGCGACGCCCCCACGTCTTCCGCGACGCTCGACCGAGTGCGAGCTGTCGTGCCTTACGCGATGTGGCTGACACCCGATGAGCTGGATTGGGTGGAGCGTCATTTGGTCACATCTGGGGATTCGACGGCTCACACCTAGTACAAGGCACCTCTGTTCGAATCAGCACCGCATCCGCACGGTCAGCCGTAATGCTGCTCTCGATGGCAGTTCGGGCAGACGGCTATCGCGTTCGAGACGGTGTCGTCGCCTCCTTTGGCCAAAGGCACAACATGGTGAACTTCGAGATAAGGTTCACCTGTCGACCTCCGGCTGAAAGGAGCCTTGGAATTGCAGGATTCGCACGTACCGGCAGCTCGGTAGAGTACTTCGGCAATTACGTCAGGTTTGCGGTCAAACACTCGCGTTAGAACGAACTTCTCCGCCGCCTTCGGCTCAGCTTTCTCCAGACGAGCACGGCGACGCGAAGCGTCGTCCTGAAGTGCTCTACTGACCAGGCCGTCTAGTACGGCATAGAATCCAGCCGCCTCATCAATTTCCAGTGCTTCCACGTCCGGCTTACACGTCCCGCACGGCGAGATGCCAACGCGAATCCCCTTGGTCTCCTCAAGAAACTGGTGAGAAATCTGGTCGTATCGGTGCGAAAAGAGTTTGGTGTATTGGCCGGACGTATACGGCGCGTTCTTCGTACTCGTTATTGTTCCGCACGCGCGATGCAACTTTGGCGTGAACTGATGCGCAGGATGTCGAATGTTGAGCACGAGTCCATCTGGATTGCCGGCCAGCCAATTCATGTACCCGCGCTCGTCATTTCTGAAGTGCAGAACTTTTGTCATTGAAGTCTGGCAGTATTGGCTCGACCATCCATGGTCCAGCCTCGAGAAGCGGCAGCCGGCGTTGCTGCCACTGAACAGTGGCATCCCGTGTCGCGGCACGGGAAACATATAATTGGCGCGGCAGTCCCAAGGCTGAGACTTCACAAGTCGTTATGTAGATGTCTCGACCGCAATTATTCTTCAGCGATGAGGAATCGGTTCGGATTTTTGCCGAGCCAGGCAGGGGCTCGGCCGCGACCGGACCAGGTCTTTCCGGTCTTCGGGTCACGATACTTCGGCGGCAACGGCTCCTTTGCCTCTGCAGCCTTTGCCGACGCGCTGCCAGCGGGCCGCCCGCGACGCCGCTTCCCTTGAATGTCCTCAAGCGAAAGGTTGTACTCAACCATCAGGTTACGGATTTGTTCGATGACGCCCGCGACTTCATTCGCACGTATCTCTGCGAGCTGGGCTTCGAGGGCTTCTTTCTGCGCCATCAGTTGCTTGTAAGTTGCCATGTTTCTCCTTGGGCGATATCTCTGGAACAACAGCTAGATGGTTATACGCCGCTCAGACCGAAATTGGCAAGCAAACAGCTACACCAACTAATGTCGTTCTATTACCCGCCCGCAGGGTCAATACCCCTCCTTAGGAAAATAGACGGCCCGGGCCTGTATATTGCAGAATTCTGAATCTGTCGAAATTCAACAAGATTGTCGAAATGTCCGAGTCGCTCCAACAGACATCCGTCCTGAAGTATTGGCGGGCCGTCGAACTGTTCTCCCCTCAGACCATCCCTGCGGCGGAGCCTAACGACAAGACCTTTCCGTCGTTTGATATTGCTCAGGAAGACGGCACGCTTCCCTGGGAACCCACGCACCGGCTACGCGGCCGCAAGCTTGGCTACAACAAAGTGTGGCGGCATCGGCTCTTTGTCAGTGTCTACCCTCTCGATACGGTTAGAACGATTCTCGAAGCAGCCTGCGGCAAAGACCCGGAGGCGGTAGATGAGCGCTCAGATGGTGAAACGGCAATGTTCTCCATCTCTGTAGCCGATGACGGCCGCCCACTCTTCGACACGCTGGTGTTGTCAAATTGCGCGTGGGCGTTGGGACGAACCGTGACAGTCGGTCCGGAAGCAAAGGAGTGGCTCGAAGGTGTTTCGCGATTTCAGTCGAAATTTGAGCAACATACCCGAAAGCAACTTGGAATCTTGCCGGACGACCCGGCGAGAGGGACTTTCGGGGAACGTGAAGAGGAAGTTGGCCGCCCCGTAGATGCAGACGACCTATTCGCCCTAGCCCAGTGGGTGACGGATTCGTTGGGACTCCAAGCCGTTATCCCTCAGCAGACCGTAATTCGAACTCAAAGCTATCAGCTTGCGTCGAAAAAGGCACACGAATCCGACGATGCTGACTTCCTGAACAGCTTTTTTGTCGACGACCTTGACCGCGTTGCTGACGCGTTGAAATCCGGCGACCGTGGAATGGCGCTACGCGACTACCTAACCACCGACGAATCCGAGAAGCGCATCCCCAGGACCGATATTCGGCAGAATCTTGGTGACGTATTCGAAACGCTCGCTCCGGACAGATTTCCCACCGGACGCTGGCCTGGCGAGGGGCATCATCCCCTTGTGTATAGTCAGCAATTCGCTGTCAATTCCATCTGGAAATCGCTGTTTCCCAAAGGCGGATTGTTTGGGGTGAATGGCCCGCCGGGCACAGGCAAGACGACGATGCTGCGCGACATCGTCGCTGGTGTTGTTGTCGCTCGGGCCAAAGCTCTGGCAAATCTGTCTTCGCCGTCGGAGGGGTTCGGTGGTCGCACTGGGTGGAAGAGCGGAAAGTGGAACCGCTCAATCTCCGTTCCATCGAGCACGTTGACGGGCTTCGAAATCGTCGCGGCTTCGTCGAACAACGGCGCGGTAGAGAACATTACGCTCGAAATTCCGGGGGCAAAGGCGGTGGACGCAAGCTGGCTTGACCAGGTCGACTACTTCCCTCGCTTTGGAACCCAAACTATCCAACAACCTGCATGGGGCTTACTTGCCGCGAAGCTCGGCAACAAGAGCAACAGGGGCGAGTTTCTCTCAAACTTTTGGCACGGCCAAGAACTACCGTTCGAAGCCGCAATTCCGCCCGAGAACGACCTCAAGGTGAAGAAGACGGGATTCCAAGCGTGGCTAACTGCAGCAACGGCAACGCCCGTCGATTGGCGCGCGGCTGTTAAAGAGTTCGAACAGACTCTGGCGCAGGAAAAAGCAGAGCGCTCGAAGCTCGCGCAGGTGTTTCGCCACATCAAATCGCTTCGTTCCGAGCGTGCCGAAATCGTTCGTATCGACAGTGAATCCGTCGCCCTGATGGACAGCCTTCCCTCTTATGGTCGGCGCCATCAGGCGGCCCTGTCCGCAGCTGAAGCTCAAGCGCTTCAAACTGAAGGCCACCGAGCTTCGTACAAGTTGCATCATGCAAACCGGCCAGGCATATGGGAAATTGTTAGCTCCCTAGGCAAAGCCTACCGAGCATGGCGCGCGATGGAACGTGGTCTCCAAAAGGTTGCCGCCGACTCCGAGAGCCGCCTTCTTCAAGCACAGAACGAAGCGGCAGCAACGAAGCTTGAAGAGGTTGAAGCTCGCAGACTGCTCCAAACACTGGCCCAAGAGCGCAAAGACAGGGAAGCAGTCGTCGGACGCCTGACGGCGGACATTCAGCAAGATAGAGCCGCCCTTGAGCAGCACTTCCCTGACGATGACCTATGGGCTACCGAAGAAGAAGCAAGAGAACTTTCTGCGCCCTGGGCCACTGAGGCCTGGAATCACGCGCGCGCCAAGGTCTTCCTTGCTGCCCTGAACTTGCACAAAGCCTTCATCACAGCGAACGCTGACACTGTTCGGAAAAATCTCCATGGCCTAGCTGACATCCTGGACGGCAGCGCACCACAGACGGCTCCCAAGGAAGCAACTTTGGCCGCCTGGCAGACGCTGTTCTTGGTAGTGCCGGTTGTCTCCAGCACCTTTGCGTCGTTCGCGCGCTTGTTTTCGCACCTCGGTAAAGAGAGCATCGGCTGGCTGCTCATCGACGAAGCCGGCCAAGCGGTCCCACAGGCCGCTGCGGGCGCAATCTGGCGTTCCCGGCGGGTCGTCGTCGTCGGAGACCCGCTGCAACTGGAACCTGTTGTCTCAATCCCGTACACGGTTCAGCACGCTTTGCGCTTGCACTATGGCGTGTCGGAAACCTGGCTGCCCGGAAGCACGTCCGCCCAAAAACTTGCCGACCGCGCGACGCCATTCGGTACCACCGTGGCCCAAGCGAATGAGCAGCTCTGGGTCGGTTCACCGCTCCGCGTCCATCGGCGCTGCGAGCGAGAGATGTTCGATGTCGCTAACCGGATTGCATATGACGGATTGATGGTGTTCGGTACTCAGGCGCGAAAGGACGTCGGCTTGCCCCCAACGTCGTGGCACGACATCGTATCGCATGACGCAGACAAGCACTGGATACCGTTAGAAGGGGAAGCAGTACTGTCTCTCGTGCACGGCATTAGAAGTGGTGGCCACGATGCGGAAATCTTTTTGATTTCACCCTTCCGAACTGTTGTCGACGGATTACGGCAACTGGTACGGAGGCATTCACTGGAGGGCATCAAGGTTGGAACGATTCACACCGTCCAAGGAAAGGAAGCAGATGTTGTGGTCCTTGTCCTTGGCGGGAATCCAAAGAGACCTGGCGCTAAGGCCTGGGCCGCAGAAAAGCCAAACCTACTGAACGTCGCTGCGACCCGTGCCAAGCGACGACTATATGTTGTGGGAAATAGGACAGAGTGGGCGCAACAGAAGTACTTCGACTATTGTGCAGCTCGAATCTCCAACAACTAATCAGCCTCCCGTCGGCAGCCAATGACAATTTTGAGCTACCTACCCCGCCGCGGCACCAAGACTCTGGCGAATGGTGCACGAGACACCAGGCTATTGGCAGACTGGGCGGAAGTAGACGCCTACGTGCTTCTTGGCGAGCCGGGCTCCGGAAAATCGACTGCGTTTCTACGCGAAGCGGAAAGTGCCGATGACTGCCATTTCGTCACAGCCAGAAATTTGATTGCTGTTGGGCCTCCCGATGGATGGGCTGGAGGGACCCTGTTTATTGACGCATTGGACGAGGGTCAAGTGTCCTCGGGCAGTTTCTTGGCAACATTCGACGCCATACGGAAGAAGCTGGCCGAGCTCGGTCGCCCACGGTTTCGGCTTTCGTGCCGGGAGGCGGAGTGGTTTTCTGGAGGTGCTGCAGACCTAAAGTTTGTGTCCCCTAACAAGGAGGTCGTAGAGCTGCAACTAGAACCTCTATCGGATGCTGAAGTCCGAGAGCTCGTCGAATCGTGGGTGCCCTCTCGTTTGCCGGAAGCGAATAAATTTCTTGCCAAGTCGGAGCAACTTGGAGTTGCACCCCTCTTTGGGAACCCTCTGCTGCTTGACCTGGTTGTCAGGGCGGTTGGAAGCGACAGGTGGCCCGAAAGCAAAGAAGAAACGTACGAGCTTGCCTGTCGACAACTGGCTCAAGAACACAATCCAGTTCATCAACGGGGCCAGAGGGGCAAAAACTTCGCCTTGGAGGAAACCTTACATCAAGCAGGTCTACTTTCTGCATTGCTCGTAATTTCCAGCGCGCCGAGCATTGCCATCGACGATGCATTGCCGGGGGAGTCATCAGTCTCCGTTTCAACAGTTGTCGCGGCCTTAAGGCTAAGCACTGATGAAATCCACGCCACCCTGTCTACTCCGCTATTTGGAGCCGCAGGATTCAATCGAGTTCCGCGCCATCGAACAGTGGCGGAGTACTTGGGAGCGAAGGCCATTTCTCGACTTGTACAGCGTGACGGTTTGCCGATTTCACGCGTGCTGTCGCTTGTTTGCGGGAACGATGGGAGGGTTGTCGATGCTATGAGGGGGCTCTACGCCTGGCTTTGCGTTCACTGCAGGACCGAGCGTCTACTCCTTGTTGAGCGCGACCCTCTTGGACTCATCCTCTACGGTGATGTCCGGCCATTCTCTGTCACCGAAAAGATGGCGCTTTTGGACGCGCTTCATGAAGAAGCAACGCAGTATCGCTGGTTCAGGAACGAAAACTGGTCTGCTCAACCGTTCGGCGCGCTCGGGACGCCAGATATGGTCCAAGTATTTGCGGACCGATTGCGGGGTGCTTCGCGTGACCCTGCACATCAGGCCGTGCTCGATTGCATTCTCGACGCCATTAGGTATGGAAGCCCGATGTCCGTACTAACACCTGGACTAGTGGATATCGTTAGGGACCCGACGTACTGGCCTCGCATCCGAAAGGCGGCATTAGATGCGTTGCTTGTCAATGACGACTCAGAAGGAAATGCCGCAAGGCAGCTCCTGAACGAAGTTGACAGCGGTCACGTAGAGGACGACGAAGATGAACTGATTGGGGCGCTGCTAACTCACCTGTATCCCACGCTGCTGCCCCCCCACCAGATGATGGCATATCTTCGAAAGCCCAAGTCGGACTCCCTCTTCGGCGACTTCAAGTATTTCTGGAAGGTTAAGTTCGTTAACGCAACGCCCAGGTTCGCTTTGCCCGCGCTTGCGGAGCGCTTCGCGTCATCAATCAAGACCTTAGAGGCGGCAGCAGATGGTCAGCGAGATGATGACCTGGAGGACGTGAGAGAAATCGCTGCACGACTCCTCGCGCGCGCACTCCTCGAGTGCGGCGATGACTCTACACCGGAGCAGATTTATTCTTGGCTCAGAGTAACTGTCGATGAGTATGGATTTCATCGCGGCCACGGAGGCAGCGAAGACGAAATTCGGGCCTGGCTTTCCGCAAGGCCTTCACTTATGAAGGCCATTTTGGCTTTCGGCTACTCGCAGGTTCAGCCGGATGAACAAGGGAAGCTGAGTTTTTGGGTAGCTGAGCAACGGCTAGGGAGGGTCGATTTACCGAAGGACTGGTACAAATGGATGCTCTCATTGGCTAGCATCACACCGAGCACTGAACTGGCACAGTACTGCTTTAGGCAGGCTGCCATGTACGCAATCTCGCCACCTACACCTTTTGATATCACTATCGATGATATTGCGGAATGGGTCTCTGCAAATACTCCGCGATGGTCGGATGCCGAACAGTGGCAATCTGACGCCTGCTCGTGGTCACTTGACACCCATTACAAGACCGATTTCGCGAGAAAGCTGGAGGCGACCCAAAAACGCCTTGAACAACGAGAGGAACGCCAACGGTCGCTTGCTCCTCACCTAGAAGATGTCTACGCCGGCAAGGCACCGCCCTCTCTCTTCCACCGTTTGATTTTGGCTTACCAGAATCGTTACAGCAACATCAACGGTAGAAGTCCCGTTGAACGCCTCCAGGACTACCTAGTAGTCGATGAGACCCACGTACAGCGTGCCATCGGTGGAATCAGAAGAATTCTCACCAGAGAGGACTTGCCAACCGCGGACGAGATTTTCTCGCTCTACATCAACGAGAAGAAAAACTTCTACCTGCAGAATCCTTGCCTGCTAGCTGCAGAGCTTGAGAGTCAGTCCAACCCGCATGCCTGGCAACACTGGGACCATGGCCTGATTCGAACGCTGGTTGCATTCATGCTCGTAGCGTCAACAGAAAAATCGCCAACGTGGTACCTGGCTGTGGCTAACGCGCTCCCAGAGCTTGTCGCTCCGCTCGTTCTTCGCCATGCGGCGGCCCATCTTAGCAACGTAGAGGGGCCGCAGTTTGCCGCGTTGCGGGACCTACGCGAGCCTACAGGCCCAGTCAATCTGGCGCGATTACTGTTACCGGAGCTCTTCTCGCTTCTTCCACGCCAAGCTTCGCCTGGGCAGATTCGTTTTCTAAACTCTGTGCTCCTCCCAGCGGCGGGAATCCATCATACGGAGACCTTGTCGAGCGTCGCGTCTGCGAATGTGGCGAATGATGGAATTGACGAACACCAACGGCTCGCCTTTCTGGTTGCCGGCCTCCGAGCATTTCCTGACGTTTTCGGGCCTCACTTGGATGAGCTCTTTTTGAGTTCATCCGTGGACGTAGCTGCGCTCACTGACGCCATCGTCCAACAATACACTACGACGGATGAAAGCCAGCGTTTCACGCCCAGGGTGCTCGCGAGATTGGTTGAGATTCTTGCTCCCAGTGCAGCAGTGAATCGATTTGAAATAGACCGAATCCACACCCACGAGCACGAGAGAGGAGATATCGTCCACCGACTGACGAAATGGCTTTCCGAAGACCCTTCGCCGCAGGCGGGAACACAGCTTCGGCGCCTAAAGGCACTACCGTCGTTGGAAGGATGGCGTGTCCATCTAGATGGTTGCTACTACGACCAGCAGCGCTTTGCTCGAAAGGCATTTTTCAAACCGACAGACGCGCTCGCAGCGGCGAATACCCTGGCAAATCGGGCACCGGCAAACGCGCAAGACTTGGCAGCGCTAATGGCCGACCAGTTGACCATGTGCGCAGAACATATTCGTCACGACGACACGAACCTGTTGCGGCTTTTTTGGACCGTCGACGAGCGGGGAAACGAGAAACCGAAGTCGGAGAATGAATGCCGAGACGTACTCTTGACCCTCCTGCGGGGACGCTTAGCGCCTAAGAACGTTGAAGCATCAAAAGAAGCGCAAGCTGCCAATGAGCGGCGCGCTGACATGCAAGGCGTTCTCTTCGCCAAGAGTTCGCGCATCATGGTCCCTGTCGAAATCAAGAAGGAGAATCATGAGGCGGTTTGGACAGCGTGGCGAGAGCAGCTTGAACGCTACTACTCCGTCCACCCGGATGCAGGCGGTGTGGGAATCTACATCGTCCTGTGGTTTGGACACTCTCCGCGAGCGACACCTGAGCGCGTGAAGCCTCGGGACGCCCAACATTTTGCGACGTTGATGAGCGAACGAATACCATTAGAGGAGTGGCCACATATCCATGGCGTCGTCATCGATTTGTCGCGCGCCCAAAGCATATAGATGCTTGCCCTAACACGGAGGCAATCGTTAAAGCAGTGCCAAATTCGGTGTTGGCAGAATCCTCACCTGCAGCCCTAATGGCGAGGTAGGCTCCGAACGTGAACGGAAGCTTCTTTCCGCGATGCGAAGCCGAGAGATTGTCGAATGCGAACTGAAGCTCATCACCATGTACCGGCGCGGCCTTGCTGTCGTTCCGGTGCCTTGAGAACACATATCGATAGGCGGGAAGCCCCGCTTTCGCATACGCACAGAGGAGCTCGCGCGTCCCGTAGTTGAACTGCGTATCACCGGGCCCCAGATGGACCTCGACGCCAACATCGCGTATCTAGACAGTCAGCGGCGCATGTTGATACGGCAGATTTTCGGAGTGAAGGAGACGATTCAAGAATCCGAAGTGAGAGTTACGGAATTGGCTGCCAGGCTGGCAGCCAAGCGCGATGTGCTCGTCGCAATGCGCGGGGACGTGTCATCCGGTGCGACCGAGTCTAAAGCTGTTGTGCGCCGCCAAGTGCAAATTGAGTCAGAAGTCACCGCTTTACAGGAAGTGGAAACAAAGACAGCGGACGGACTACGCCAACTGAGGGCCATCTCCGACAGGCTGGTGGCCAATCAAGGGGCACGCAAAAAGCTACCAAAGGACGCTTACACCGAGGACGACAATATCCGAATTGATGTGTTCGAGAAGCATTTCCGAGCCAATGCCGGTTCGTTCGGGTATGAAAGCGCTCCCATCCAAGATGTCGAAATCTCGGATGACACTCTTGTCCCGTCTCTGGCGCAAATGGAACTGCGGGAGATTCGTACGGACATCAAATCGGATTCAAGTGCTAGTGACTTCGTGCGACTTATTTGGAGCTATCTCCTGGCGCTGCATCAGACGTCCGTAACCAAGAACTTTGAAGGCAATCATCCAAGCGTACTCATGCTTGATGAACCTGGTCAACATTCCATGGCAGTCGACAGCCAACACGCCCTTCTCAAGCAACTAGCCGGTGAGCCCAAGCTACAGAGCATCATCGCGGCATCCTTCGATGAAAATGAGGACGTCTTCAAACAGGCCACGCAAGGTGTGACCTTCAAACTCATAGAGTGGTCTGGCAAGCTTCTGCAGCCGCTCCCGTAACCGTGCGTCATGTCGGAGCATGGTAGTAAACAACTACAACCATGCTCCAGGCAAGCCGCTCGTCACCGGTAGGCAGCAGCTAACTGAACAGCGCTCTCAGCCAAGGCAATGCCTTATAGACCGCGGCGCCCAAGCCCAAGAGCGCACCGATTCCGCTAAACAACCAATGCTCCTTCGCCCATTCAGCGGCTGCTGCGACTGAGCGCCCATGGCGCTGCCACCAAGTTGCATGTGTTTTCAACGAGCCGTTGTGAGCTCTCTCCGCAAGATTGGCTAGTACATCGACTTTCCGCAAAGTTGATTGATGCAGCTTTACGAACTCTTGCGCGACGAAAGCATCTGCCTCCTGCTGGCCATTGAGAAAATCCCGAGCGGTAATGTGATTCAGCGCCATTAGCTTCTCGAGTCGAGGGTGACCAATATAGGCGTTCCCGAACATGCTGACCAAGATGCGGGACAGGTCATAGCGATTCCGCTCGTCAAGCGTCGTAGGCCGGCCTCCCAGGGCACGCAAGCGATTCTCCAACGCCTCGAAGCCATAGTTAGCGTCTCGCATATTCCAATGCATCCACTTGCAATGGCTCCGAATTCGCATGTTCTCGAAGAAGGCCGTGAGCATCTCGCCCTCAAGGGCGTCATAGTGGTCAGCAATGCTGTCTAGAAGACCCCGTTGCTCGGCAACCAAGTGAATAGAGAATGAGGTCGTTTGCCCTGAGTCAAGGTTGCGAACAGCGATTGAAGTGACCCGTGGCGAGCGTGGATTCTCGCGGTCATAGAAGCTCTCGCAGGAGTAGTGCACGACCACCGTGTGCTCGGGAGAGTCGAACAGCTCTTCTAGTTGCTTGCCAGCACGTTTCCACCTACGGTGCAAATCCCTCTGCTTGCCCATCAATTAAGATTAAGAGAATAGTGTTTCGATAGTTTTCGTCTTCCCGACAAGCCCAAAGGCCATACGGGAACCCGCATGACTGTCAGCGGTTAGGTCAGTCACCGTCAAGTGTTTGCTCGACCGTTCTTCCTCAAAAAACGATTCGCCGCCCCCACCTGACCCACTTTAGTGGGGTTTCAATGGAGCTAAGCACGGATAAATGCCGTTCCGCATACCTCATCCGGGTGAGGCATCAAAAAGTTGTCTGCTTTTTTGCACATCCCCAACAAACACGGCCTCTAGCCTCAAGCCCAACAACGGTATTATGCGACATTAACGTCGCCGCATGCTGGCGCGACATCTCTGTGCTGTGATGTGGGAAGCGGAGGCCGACCCATGGAAGCGCGCAAGACAGATTTCTTGAAGATGACCGAACAAGTAAAACTAACTAAAGAACTGGTATCGCTCGTCCACTACGTCGAACTGAATGAGAGTGGCTGGGTTCAAAAGACTCTCCTCAAGATTATTTTGGCGGTCTTGCGTGCGCGTAAGGGAGGCGCAGTAACTAAGCAGCAGCTACGGGACGAGGTTAAGGAGGCGACAACTCACGATTTCGGGGCTGCCGCTATTGAGAAGGCCGTTTCTCACCTCCTGTCCGAAAAGAAGCTGCTCGAGAACCCCAAGCTGCATTTCAAGCTACGTCAGGAAGCAATACGTGAGATTGATGATGCCATGGCCGCGACGTCAGCGGAGGAGACGGCCGCACGCATGCGCTTTGAAGGTCTAGTGAATGAAGCAGCTCCAGACGTCGACGCAACCGCGCTCTGGTTCAAGTTCGAGAACGACTACCTGTACCCTCTGATTTCGCAGTCTGGTGCTAATACGCTAAACCTCATTTCGGGAAGTGCGGCGGAAATCCCGACAGAAGGCCTCGGGCCCGTTATGGAAACCGTACCTGCCGAGGTCCGCGAGCAGGTCACTCACGCTGTCATCAAGTTTCTTGACCCGAACAACCAACAGACCTGCCAGTTCATCCTCAAGCGCGTCGCAGCGACGTTCTTTGTAAGTGCCGTCAGCCTGGACAACTCCACCATCGACGCACTCGACCGTAAGCGCACTCGGAAGAGCTCTATCAAGCTTTTCCTGGACACGAATACCCTGTTTTCGGTCCTGTCTCTTCATGAGAATTATGAGGATGACAGCGTCCAAAGCTTGATGGCGCTGAACCGGAATCCCAATTCACCCATTCAACTCAAACTTTTCGTCTTCCCTGAGACCATCGACGAAGCAACACGCGTGCTGAATGCCGCCATGCATCATCTGGGCGCAAATCCCATGCCCTCGAATGTTGCTCGCGTGGGTATGAGCTCGAATCTTTCAGGCGTGTATGGTCGATACTTCCAGGCGGCGGCGAAGTCAACGATTGGGTTGAGCCCTCGTGAGTACTTTGAGCCGTATGTATCGGGTCTCGCGGGAATCCTCAGGGGTCGAAACATCGAGATTATCGACCGCTCGCTTCTCGTATCCACGCTCGACGCCGAGTTCCTCGAGGACGTGCGAAGGATGGAGGAGCACGAGGCGAAGAAGCCCGAGGAGCGAAGGAAGAACTATGAAGCCATCAAGCACGATGTCTATATCTGGCATTGTGTTGAGCGAGCTCGTCCTGCTGGCTTAGCGTCACCGTTGGATGCTTCGGATTGGTTCGTGACCCTGGACAAGAGGCTGATGGGATTTGACGCCTTCAAGCGTGGTGGCAGATGCAACTACGTTCCTGTGTGTATCGACCCCAGCAGCTTCATCCAGTACGCGCAGTTCTGGACGCCCCGCTCAGCAGAATTCGAAAAAGCACTGTTCGGTAGCCTGCGACTGCCGCTCTTGTTTAGGGACTTCGACTCCGACACGGAAGACGTCACTGTAGCGATTCTTAGAAGGATGGCTACCTTCGAGGAGGTCCATACATTCTCGCCGGCAGAGCTGCAAACCATCTTGCTGGACAAGGCTGTACGCTCGCGCTTCAAACGTGCCCACTCGTCCGAGGAAGAAGTCGAGATTATTCGGGACGAGCTTCTCGCAGCGCATGAGGGTACGGTACAACGCGTGCAACAGCTTGAAGCTGAGGCCCTCCAGAAGGACGCCCTGGCTGGCAAAAAAGCACAGGAAGCTGAAGCCCTTCGCTTGCAAAGGGACACGTTCCAGGCTCAGAACAATAAAGTCGCCGAAGAGCGAGATTTTGCACAGGGTCGCGCCAAGGAAGCGGATGAGAAGGTTGCCGCACTTGAGAAGCAGCTTGCTGCCGCTGCCGCCGAAAAATCAAATGCCGACAAGCAGTTAATGGCCCTCCAATCGAAGGAAAGGGAGGCAAGCGAGCAACGGCAAAAGAAAAACGCGGCATTGCGCTTCCTACTATTGGTCGGCTTGCTACCAGGCATACTTGCGGCGCTGGCCGTGGACGGCCTGCTGGTGTACCTACTCCGCGTGCAGTATCCCGTCCTGCCCGCAATGGTTGTTGGTTGCTTGGTAGGCTTCGGCCTGATTTGGCACTTCGGAAAGACGCACGCAGCTCTTGCCCCGTTTCCTCGACTTCGAAAATGCCTGACGGTCCTCGGCGTTATCAGCTTCGGAGCCCTGTTCTTCGTCAAGGAAACCGGCAGCGCTCTCTATCAAAACTACGTTCAAAGCAACCAAGAGAAGTTGCCCGGCGCCATCACCTCCGCTCTCGGCGGGGAAAAGAAGGAACCGGTCGCCAAAGAGTGAACTCCCGCACCGAGACAACGTTGAGCTGGCGTATGCACCCTACCGTTCTGGCAGCCCCATCCAATGAGATGCCAGAACGCTACCTTCGCCACCCCGTCGGCCAACCGCCCTATCCCGCAATTTCAGTAAATCAACGGTCACGTCACGCGTAGTGGCAAGTCGCGCATCGAAGCTCGCGCAACATTCCACGAACGACGCCGGCATCGAGGGGACGCCCGGCTCTCCAACCAATCGATATCGACGCCCATTTTCGGATTCGGCCACGAGTCTTCGGACGTCACGAAAGACCAAGGGCGGCGTTATCCAGAATCCCCCAGTGGCTCCAAATCGCCCGAAGACGTGCCAACGCGGATGGTACGTCTGCAAAAGCCTCCAGTCCGTGACTCGAACTTCGTCTTTGGCAACGGAGAGCTCTATCACTATCGCCATGTCAACGCCCCTTAGATGAGACAACTACGCCCCCGCGATGGCATCATTTTTGTCTCCCAGCGCGAGGTACTGGGAGCTCACGTTTGTCTGACGCGTTACGTTGTTCGAAATCACCCAGATAGACCAGGTATGCATGCCATCCGGGTCGTCCCCAGGGTCGCCAATCAAGGTGTAGCGCCGTCCGCTTCGGGTTCTTCCGGTCCGACTTTGCCTGTCGAACGACACGATTGCGGAGCTCACACGACCGGTATTGCTAGCAACACACTGGCCGACGAAATGGTGTTCACCTCGCTCGGTCTCCATGACTCGCCAGCGACGCAGCCCAATCTCGGGCTCGCGGTCTACAGATGCAACCGACCAAATTGACATAGCTCCCCCAAGGGAGAACCGCAGCTCTGCTCGGTTTCAAAGATGTGTGAAACGCTGTGCATCGAAGCATGCGATAACTCGAAGACATCGAGCTCATCGTGCCTGGCTGCTAGCAACTGCGGATAGGGGAATGACTGCTGTCAGGAAGTAGTTCTGCTTATGAGCGACAGCGCTGGTAAATCGAGTGTAGGCCTTGCATCAGCGGAATCAAGGTTGGGTTGCGTCCTCTTACGGGCCTCTGACGAGTGACGTTCCGCGAAAACGCTCAGCCATTCCTTGCATTTTTCGCGTCGTGGTCTAATCTATCGGTATGGTTTAAACCATACCAAAATTCTAGCCACCATGGACATACAGCTTCGCAGTCTCTTCGATGTCGCTCTGGTCAACGAACCGCTGAAGCAACGTGACCGGTGCGACGGCCGAGAGTTGGAGCAGTAGCGTGAACGGAAAGCTTCCCGATGAGACTTGCTGCTCGAGCTGCGCGGCACTCAACTCCAGACCTGTCTTCAAAAACCGTTTTGCCAGGACGTCGTATGTCAGGCCGTGATGCTCCAGCTCTCGAAGGAATGTTCTGGCGCACGCCTCTTCCCACGACTCTTGTCGTTTCGACAACACCAATTCGTCCGGGAGGTCAGCTTGCACTGCAAGCAGGAGCTGGAAGAAGAAGCTGCAACGGAAGGAGCCGCGCTGAACCTTGCCCTCAACGGCGCGAACGGACTCCTCCAAGTCGACAGCCGCCAGGCATTCGACAAGTTGCTCGTAAGACACCCCTTTTCGCACCAGTAAGCCGCGGGCAGTGCGCGACGCTAGCCGCGTCCACGCTGTATCAACATGACTCAAGCGGTCCTCGCTGATGTTGTAGCCCTGTTAACCATATACCGCGGAAACAGGGAAAAGCCGACTCGTCCAAGCAGAACTAAAGCCATTTTCGGCAGAGCCAGGCAACTCAAGAACGGTGCAGCGCATGCATTGTATCTGGTCCGTTTCCCTGCGGACCACGATGCACGACGGCGTGCGCGCTTCCTTGAGTCAAGCTCGTCGTGGCCACTCTCTATCTCAATCCCGAGGGCATTCTTCACCCTCCGCATGCGGCTGCAAAACGCGGCGATGCTTCAGAATCCTTCGCAGGCAACATAGCACTGTTCGAAGAACTTCTGCTTTCCTCACCGCGAACAGCAATCGTCTTGCACAGTTGGTACATCTTGGAGGCGGGCTACCGGGAGGCCCTCTCCTGCTTGCCAAACGCGACGCGCGCTAGCGTCATCGGCGCAACCCTCCCAGGCAACAGACTTCACCGGTACCACCACCCTGTCGTAACCGCTCGACGTGAATGGTTGCGTGCCGACCTCCATCGTCGTCGCCCTCCCCATCCAGTTCTTCTCGACACAGATTGGGGCCAGGTTCTCCCGATTCTCTCTGAGTCCAGCGTCATCATCGACGGTAAAGCCGACCTGCCCGCGGCAATCCACGCGCTACGTACCCTCCTTTTGGAGGGGAACCCTGATTCGGGGTCGACCACACGAGGAGGTGGAGCCTTCCGGTGTCGCGAGGAGCAGGCGTGATGAGAGTGTTGTTCTTCGTATGCGACGGAGTCCTCCACCCGTCGTGCCAAGGTGTTCCTGCTCAGCACTGGCAGGCGACTGCAGCCAGCTTCCTGGATGCCGGCTATTTCCGGTGGTCGGCTCATTTGGCCGATGCACTCGAGGGATACAACGACGTCGTCCTAGTCAACGAGTGCAATTGGGGCGCCAAGCTCAAGCAACGTACTTTCTTGCAATGCCTTGGGCCATCTGCCCGGTGGTTCGCTGGCGCTCTCGACAGCAATCCTGCGTCGATTGAAGGTGCCCGCGCCCTCTTCCTTCAAGTCGCTCACCCAGTCGACTGGATGCGAATGCTCCCAGAACCGCAGCCTGCTAACGCCGAGCGTGTCCTTCTGGTCGACCCCAAACAAGGCATTTCGGCGGCGGCTGCGAAGCATTCGTTCCACCAACACTGGCACAAAGAGCCGGCATAAACAGTATCACATAGATTATCTATTTAATCGCCTTCAGTTAACAACATAATGCTCGTTGACCGAATACCTATTTCACGTTAATCGCGGGAAAACCCTCTCCAAACGTCTTGCATAGTTTCGCAAAAAACGCTTGCGCAAATCGCTGAAAAGCATAAACTCTGCTCACCATGGAGACTGTAATCATGGAGCACGTAAAAACCCGCTCTACACCGCCTAGTTAGTCCTCTTCCGCTTAAGACGGCTCGCTAAGCACGTCGCCCGAAGCAAGCCCACCGCAAGGTCTTTTCGAGAAACTCCAGATTTCCCGAGGGGGAGGCTTTTTTTCGCAACTCAGGACGCTAATCGTTTTGGGAGGCCACACTATTGTCCGCAATCTCAGGAGACCACCGCCCCTGAGGAAGGCCGAATACCGCCGGCAAATCGCGTACGCGATACTCAAATTGAAGGAGTAAAAAAATGGACGAGGCAAAACTTCGCGAGCACGTTGATAATATTGTCTGCCAGATGAATATGCATGAGGAAGGACGTCAATATATTCGATACGTCATTAGCCACGGACCCTCTCGCAAACCGCAGAATCACTATGGAAACACCGCCTCCCAATACCCCAGCAAGAAGATGGGGCACCATCTTCTCGTCGAAAGTATGGCTGGAGAGTTGGCGATGGCAATGCGATATGAAAATGACGACAATGTCATCGCATATTTTCCGCAGCCTTTGGAGGTCCAAGTCGATTACATCGACAAAAATGGGAAGCGTCGAGGTACGGGACCCTACCACTCTGATTTTCTAGTGGTGACAAGAATGTCCGTTTACGTCGATGAAATACGTGATGATGCACGACTGCTAGGTCAGACCTTAAGCCATCCAGATTCGTACTTCCGAGATGAAGAAGGCGCAATTCACTATCGCCCAGCCGAGGCGACGTACGGCAGAATGGGTGTCCCCTATAAGATAGTGAAGAACTCATCAATAAATACCAGATTACTGAACAACGCCCGGTTCATTAAAGACTATCTCCGAGAAGACGCGCCGAAAATTTCCGCCGACACATTGCAACGCATCAGCGAGCTTCTCGACGAAAGAAAATACGTTTCGTATATGGAGCTCCTGGACGAGCATAACTTCACTGCGGACCAGATTTTCACTGCGATTGCAGGAGGGCACGTTCACGTCAATCTCGAGACTGAGCTATTGGACGTCCCATCCGATTTAATTGTTTGCCGGGATGCCGCCATCTCAGCTGCGGTACGGGTCGCTCGTCAAAAGGAGGTTCAGCCTGTCCTCCCCTTGCCAGGCGTCATGCGGCTGCGCTCAGGAACTGTCATCCGGTATGAAAACGTCGAGTACACGGTTGTGATGTGCGGCGAGCGCCAGCTGCATGTGCAAGACAAGGACGGCCATCTCTCCGTGCTCGATTTGGAGTCGGTTTTGGCGCTGAACGACCTCAACGCGATTTCCTCCGATGCGCCGGGGATACCGCCAGACCCGAAGAAGATGTTACATGACTTCGACTCACCCCAATGGGCCCGGGCTGGAGTTCGTTTGAAAGCGCTTGAACGGTGGGACCTTACGGAATTCTCGAGAAGCTCACTCGAAAGCTTCAAGCGCAAAGTCCGAGGCATGGAAAATCAGCTCGACCGGCTGATTGCGTTGATGGACAGCATTCCCAACCGAGGAAATCACCACCCTCACTTCACGAATGAGGCCGAGCACAAATGCTTAATCGACGCGATTACATGTTACAACTCCCCCGAACGGATGACGAGAAGAGGAGCGTACTGTATTTATATATTGGGAATAGAACACCACATAAAGGAGACTGGCGAGCTTATTACCCCAAGGTCGTACCAAACCTTTTGCAAGAACTGCAAGAATGCAGAAGATATTCTACTGCGGGAGGGCCGAAAAGCAGCTTATCAGAAATATCCCTTAGACGCGCTTTTTGCTCAGCCATTTCCGGTCCACGGTACGAGACCGCATGAAGTCTGCTACATCGACCATACCACCGTTACTCTGGACACAAAAGACCTGGACGGTGTGGACCTCGGCAAACCATACATAACGCTTGCCGTAGATGGCTCATGCCGGCACAGGCGTGCGTTCTGGCTTTCGTATAACCCCCCAAGTGCTGCTTCCGTTCTTTTAGTCCTGCGGGATTATGTTCGACGCCATAAGCGGCTTCCGACAGTTCTCGTGGTCGACAACGGGAAAGAGTTCTGGTCCAACGAGCTTATTTGGTTTTGCTATCTCTACGGTATTGAGCTTCGCTATCGTCCGCCGAGCCAACCTCGTGGCGGCGCAGTCGTTGAGCGGGCGCTTGGCGCCACTCAGGAGGAAATAATCCAGCAACTTCGCGGAAACACTACAAATATGGTGGACCCGAGAACGGTATCGCGCGAGGTCTATCCGTACGACCGTGGCGTATGGACGCTACCAGCATTGTACTTGATGTTGGATGAATATTTTCGGCAATACGCCGAACGCGTGCATCCGGCCCTTGGAATGAGCCCAAATGATAAGGAGAGGCAACTATATAGGGAGAGCGGCCTACGCGAACACACCTTAGTGCGATTCGACGAAAACTTGATGCTGCTTACGTGTCCGCACTCAAAAAAGTGGTTTCAGCTTTTGGACAATCGGCGCGGCATATACCTCTACGGCCAATATTTTTGGCATCCGTCCTTCAAGAAACTGGAAAAAGGCGCCCGCTTGGAGGTTCGCGTAGAGCCCTGGGATGCGAACGTGCTCTACGTGTGCGAGAAAGGGAAGGGATGGCAGTGCGCCATTATTCGCAATCTCGAGCCGTATCGCGGCAGGACCACTTACCAAGTCCAGCAAGCGTGCAGGGAGTCTGCACGCGCCAAAAATCAGCTTGCCAAGCAGGCCATTGGCTCAAGAAAAGTGTTGGCCGACAAGGCCGAGCTGTTCATACCCGGTCCGTTTGATGAGCGCATGTCAAAGCAACAGGCCGAGATGGGTTACTTGGCCAAGACGCTTGGATTGCACATCGCGAGTTCCAAAGCCGCAAGATTTCTCGAGAAAACCACAGCGGAGAGCATTAACTCGCCCTTCGGCGAGCTGCAATGGGAGCCTGACGCCGGTGAGACCGTCGACAACAAAGGAATGACACCAGAATCGGAATCCACTAAGGACAGTGAGTTCAAGGTGCCTCGTCCTTTCCTGGATGAATCCACACTCCACGCATTTCGCAATTATGTGTAGCGAAATGCTACGACCACATCGCCCATTGCGGTCTTGAATCAACCTTACGGACGGGCGACTACCAAAGCGAGCTCGACTGAGCTCACTTTCTCGTTCGCCCTAGGCGTCTATCGGGAGAAATCATGTTCAAGCGGAACAAGCAGTATATTCACCCTGAGCTTGACGCAATTCTCACAGCAAGCAAACGAAAGCGGGAGGAATGGTTCAGTCAGTTGAACATCTCACACCTAAATCTCAGCAGCGCACTGCAAGGCGTGCTGGATTGCGTTCGCCGCAACAATAATACACGATTCATTTTTTTAATAGGAATGAGCGGCGCCGGTAAGACAAACCTAGCTACGAACGCTCTCGCCGATGCGTTTACTGAATTATGGGGAAATGGTGAGGGTTCTGAAAAACCCTTCATTTACATAGCCGTCGAAAACAACGATAAGCACAACTTCGCATGGAAGAATTTGTTTGGGGACATCATGGAAGAAGCCTCCGCCGTTCCAACGGAATATATACGTGAAACATCTGAGACGGGTGGGATTATCCGGTATGCGAATAACAGCCGACTCACCCTTAGCGCCCTTCGAAAATCGATAAAGCGGATGGCAAAAGAGCGGGCGCTGAAGGTCATAATCTTTGATGAAGCGTATTACTTCCTTAGGTTTAACAATCGCGACGTCATGAATACGTCAAAATCTTTTGCAGAACAGATAGACATTAAGCTAATTTTCATTGGAAGCTATGAACTACTGGAACTTTCGATGCTTTACACAACACAAATCCGTCGCACGGAGGTTGTTCCATTTTTTCGATACGATACTAATAACGAATCTGAAATGGAGGAATTTAAAGTAGCAGTGGAGAAGTTCGCAACAAATTGGCCGTGCAAAAGCATCCCCAACTTTGTGGCGGCCGTGAAAGATTTGGCCGATTCTTCAATGGGTGGAGTGGGCCAGTTGTCGGTAATTCTCTCTAACTTCCTGGGCTATCAGCTTCGCGCCAAATCTGAAATGTGGACTTCGGACATGTTTGGAAAATCGTTGAAAGCATCGACTCTTAATGATGCGATGCGACAGCAGATAATAACAGGCGAAGCCGAGCTTAGACGAAAATATGGCGTCAAGAATTACTACTGCACGGATGAAGGCATTGCTGCCATTGGGAAGAAGCTTGCACGTTAGTTTGTTGATATGCACCCTCTTTATAACCTGAAACCTATAGGCTTCGGAACAAGCCAAGCGGAGTCTCTGGTAAGCTATGATTTTCGGCTTGCCTCCGCACATTGTGTCCCGGTCCGCAAGCTCAACAGTAGCGTGCTGGCTCCTATGGCCCAGGGCCATGAAGAGCCTGTCTTAACCGCATCGTGGTATGCCCGTGGAGGCGCCGCAATGGTGACCATCGGGGATGTTTCCCGAGCCTGGGCGTCAGCATTAAATCGCGCAACTGGAAGAACCGACCTAATGCTCGGAACGCTAAATTTCGCCGCTGGGTTTCTGTCCACGACCCATCTGCTGGCGAAGCACGCACGCTATTGCAGAGAATGTTTGCGCGATGCGAGCGCGGCAAGCGCGGAGCCATGGATACCTCTTATCTGGTATATCGATGTAGTGACCGTCTGTCCGATTCACAGAGTTCGACTACGTCAGCGCCAGTGCGGAGCGCCCGACAACGCAATATATACTTCGGTTCGAAAAATACTTCCGGAAAACTGCTGGACATGCGGCAAGCTCTTTTGCTTATGTGACAAAACCCGCACGATAAATGCTAGTGCCCAGGAGGTTGCAGTCGCTGAACTGGTAGGCGAGCTAGTCGCAGCAGGAACATCAGGGATATTTTTTCCTTCCGACGCTCTGCAGTTGTGCAATGAAACTATGCCAACTGTTCTCGGAGAAAACTGGCTAGTTCGCTCTGCTGATGCATGCAATGTGGAGAAAAGCGGGGTTCACAGAATGTTTCGACAAGCTGGCGCCCGCACTTCCCTTCCCGGCCTCGTACACTTCTGCCTTTGCAACCAGTTGTCTTTAGCGCAAATTGCGCGCGGCCGAGCCGAGTACCGTCGTTGCGATAGCCCGAGCGTCCACCGCACTAGACCATACCGTCCTGCTCAGGAGAAGGCCATCAGGTCAGAGATTCAGCAATCAATTGATGCTGGCGGCGTGAGAAGCTTGCGGGACTTAGCACGCAAGCTTAATCACTGCCCGAAAACGCTCAAACACGTGGCTGCCGACCTAGTTCCTGCCCTTAATCTTGCCAATGCTGCATTCCGTGTGGCAGAACGCAATCTCAGCGCCGCCAGGCAAGAGGAAGAGTGTCGTCAGATAATAGAGCACCTGCTTCGCCAGGGAGTATCTCTTACGCTGCGCAACGTGAGAGCACATACTGGCCATTGCTGGCACTGGTCGGGTAAGCGGGCCCAAATTTTCCTTAAGATGCGAGAAAAATACCGCTGAGCGCCGTCAACGGGTTCGGATGCGCTTTTTCTCACTTCGCCTAAAAAGTAAGGTAATTCGCTGGATTTCTCACAGTAAAGTGGAAAGGCCGAATCGTCCAGCGAATAGGTTTAGCCGACAAAGCAGATCATCGGCGAGTAAGGCCGGCTCAGGTCACCGGCGCCGGGTTGAACAGCGCGAGCGAGTTGTAGAGCTTGTGGTGCTCGGCCCAGGTCTTCTTGCGGCCGCTGGCCACGTCCAGCATCAGGTTGAACAACTCCCAGCCCACATCCTCGATGGTGGCCTCGCCGGTGGCGATGCGGCCCGCGTTCACGTCCATCAGGTCGTGCCAGCGGCGCGCCAGGTCGTTGCGGGTGGCCACCTTGATCACCGGCACCTCGGCCAGGCCGTACGGTGTGCCCCGGCCGGTGGTGAACACGTGCAGGTTCATGCCGGCGGCCAGTTGCAGCGTGCCGCAGATAAAGTCGCTGGCGGGCGTGGCGGCGTAGATCAGGCCCTTCTGCTTGAGCTTCTCGCCCGGCGACAGCACGCCGGAGATAGCCGAGCTGCCCGACTTGACGATGGACCCCATCGCCTTTTCCACGATGTTCGACAGCCCGCCCTTCTTGTTGCCGGGCGAGGTGTTGGCGCTGCGGTCCACGCGGCCACGGTCCAGGTAGCGGTCGTACCAGTCCATCTCGCGGATCATGGCCTCGGCCACTTCCGGCGTGGCGGCCCGTGCGGTGAGCTGGGCGATGCCGTCGCGCACCTCGGTCACTTCCGAGAACATCACGGCGGCGCCGGCCCGCACCAGCAGGTCCGTGGCGTAGCCCACGGCGGGGTTGGCGGTCACGCCCGAGAAGGCGTCGCTGCCGCCGCACTGCACGCCCACCACCAGTTCCGAGACCGGGCAGGTCTCGCGCTGGCGCGCGTTCAGCACGTCGAGGTGCGATTCCGCCATGGCCATGATCGAGTCGATCATCGACCCGAAGCCCACGTGCTGGTCGTCCTGCAGGCAGACCACGCCCACCTGCACCTCGCCGGCGCCGGTCTGGATGGGGATCGTGCCGGGCGGCATCAGGCGTTCCGGCTGGAGCTTCTCGCAGCCCAGGCTCACCATCATCGCGCGGCCGCCGAAGTTGGGGTTCAGGGCGATGTTGCGCAGCGTGCGGATGGGCACCACGGCGTCGGGGGCGTCGATGGCCACGCCGCAGCCATAGGTGTGCTCCAGGCCGATCACATCGTCGACATTGGGGTAGCGCGGCAGCAGTTCGGCCTTGATGCGGCGCACCGCGTGCTCGACCACGCCGGACACGCACTGCACCGTGGTGGTAATCGCCAGGATGTTGCGGGTGCCCACCGAGCCGTCCGGGTTGCGGAAGCCTTCGAAGGTATAGCCCTCCAGCGGCGGCAGCGGCGCCGGCACCCGCGTGCCGATCGGCAGGTCGGTCAGGCCCGGCGGCTCGGGCATGCGCAGCACGCGTTCGTTGATCCAGCTGCCGCGCGGCAGGTCTTTCAGCGCGTAGCCGATCACCACGTTATAGCGCATGACCGCGTCGTCCTGCTTCAGGTCCACCAGCGCCACCTTGTGGCCCTGCGGCACGCGTTCCACGAGCGTCAGGCCGCACGGGAACACCGTGCCGGCGGGCAGGCCGCCGTCATTGGCGATGATGGCCACGTTGTCGTCGGCGTGGATGCGGATGTACAGCGGCTTGGGGTCGGCAGCCACGGCCTGGGCGGCCACCGGGGAATCCTGTTCAGACATGTTGGGGGTCCTTGTCTTCTCTCTATATCAGGCGTGCTTCAGTTCCACGCGCCGGATGTCCTTCACGATCACCAGGTAGCTCACCACGGTGACCAGGGCGTTGATGCCCACGAAAACCAGCGCGCCGTTGAACGAGCCCGTGACGCTGAGGATATAGCCGATCACGATCGGCGTCACGATGCCGGCGATATTGCCAAACGTGTTGAAAATGCTGCCGGCGAGGCCCATGACCTCCTTGGGCGCCGTATCGGCCACCACCGCCCAGCCCAGCGCGCCAATCCCCTTGCCGAAGAAGGCCAGCGCCATGATGCCGACCACCAGCCACTCGGCGTCTACGTAGTTGCAGGCGATCATCGACACCGACAGCAGCATGCCGACCACGATTGGCAGCTTGCGGGCGAAGGTCAGCGAGTAGCCCTTGCGCAGCAGGCTGTCGGAGATCACGCCGCCCAACACGCCGCCGAGGAAGCCGCAGATGGCCGGCAGGGAGGCCACGAAGCCCGCCTTCAGGATCGACATGCCGCGCGCCTGCACCAGGTACACCGGGAACCACGTCAGGAAGAAGTACGTCAGCACGTTGATGCAGTACTGGCCCAGGTACACGCCGGCCAGCATGCGGTTGGAAAGCAGCTGCTTGGCGTAGAACCAGCCCGCCGGTGCCTTTTCGGAGCCCTGGCCGGCGCCCTCGTTCATATGGATCAGCCCGCCGCCCTGCTCGATATGCGCGAGTTCGGCGCGGTTCACCGCCGGGTGCGTGGCCGGGCTGCGCATGATCTTGAGCCATACCAGCGCCAGCGCCATGCCCATCAGGCCCATCCACAGATACACGTGGTGCCAGCCCCAGCTATGGACGACCCAGGCCATCAGCGGCGTGAAGACCACGGCAGCAAAGTACTGCGCGGCGTTGAAGATGGCCGACGCCGTGCCGCGCTCGGCGGTGGGGAACCAGCTGGCCACGACCTTGGCGTTGGCCGGGAAAGCCGGCGATTCGGCCAGGCCCACGGCGAAGCGCAGCGCGAACAGCACGGTCATGGCCGAGCCGATGGTGGCGAACACGCCCAGCCAGCCCTGCAGCAGTGTGAAGAACGACCAGACGAAGATGCTGGCCGCGTAGATGCGGCGGGCGCCGAAGCGGTCGAGCAGCCAGCCGCCCGGGATCTGCGCCATCACATAGGCCCAGCTGAAGGCGGAGAAGATATAGCCCATCTGCACGGCGCTGAAGCCGAACTCCTCGCGCATGGCGGGGCCGGTAATCGACAGCGTGGCCCGGTCGGCGTAGTTGACCGTGGTCACAATGAAGATAAGCAGGAGAATCCAGTAGCGGACGTTGGTGCGGCGCGCGCCTTCGGCGGAAGTCGCGGCGGCGGCGCTGGAAGTGGGGCTTGCGTTCATCGGGTCTCCTCACAGCCGGGGACCGGGTGCAGGATGCGTGGAACCGGCTTGTGATATGTCGTCGTACGACTCCGATTATAGGGACGTGGTTCCGTCAGACACAGTGCGCGTTTACCCTAGAACGGTGCGAACCGCCCTGCTTTCGGGCATCGGGCCACTTGCCGCCCCTTTCAATCTCCTTGCGGTCTGGCGGGCGATCGGCCGGGTTGGGCGAGGCGACGCCAGCCCCCGCGTGCCCGCCCCCGGTGCCAGCAAAAATGCCGGGGTTTTCCCTCAATCGTGCCCTTAGCCCTTGCACCGTCAAGTTGTTAGTTGTACGATGACTTATCTCGAATCCACTCAGCAGTTGGGTGCGAGGTCATCGAACGGGCCTTGCCCCATTAACAAACCACACCATTTTCGCCATGTGGCGATCAGGATGAGCGACATGACTACACCGCAAGAACTCAAGCAGATTATTTCGGACGGCCTGCTTTCGTTCCCCGTGACCGACTTTGACGAACAGGGCAATTTCCGCCCATCGACCTATATCGAACGCCTGGAATGGCTGGCCCCGTACGGCGCCTCGGCCCTGTTCGCAGCCGGCGGCACGGGCGAGTTCTTCTCGCTGACGCAGCAGGACTATTCGAACGTGATCCGCACCGCGGTGGAAACCTGCCGTGGCAAGGTACCCATCCTGGCCGGCGCCGGCGGCCCGACCCGCGTGGCCATCGAATACGCCAAGGAAGCCGAGCGCCTGGGCGCGCACGGCATCCTGCTGATGCCGCATTACCTGACCGAAGCCAGCGAGGAAGGCATCGCCAACCATATTGAAGAGGTCTGCAAGGCCACCAAGTGCGGCGTGATCGTCTACAACCGCGCCAACTCGCGCATCGGCGCCGACCTGCTGGAACGCGTGGTAGACCGTTGCCCGAACCTGATCGGCTTCAAGGACGGCGTGGGTGAGATCGAGGCGATGGTGCGCGTGCGCCGCAAGCTCGGCGACCGCCTGGCCTACCTGGGCGGCCTGCCCACCGCCGAGGTGTACGCCGCTGCCTACAAGGCGCTGGGCGTGCCGGTGTACTCGTCGGCCGTGTTCAACTTCATCCCGAAGACGGCGATGGACTTCTACCGCGCCATCGCGGCGGACGACCACGCTACCGTGGGTCGCCTGATCGACGACTTCTTCCTGCCGTACCTGGACATCCGCAATCGCAAGCAAGGCTATGCGGTGTCGATCGTCAAGGCCGGCGCCAAGCTGGTTGGCCACGACGCCGGCCCGGTGCGCGCACCGCTGACGGACCTGAACGAAGAGGAAATGGGCAAGCTGGACGCCCTGATCCGCAAGCTGGGACCGCAGTAAGCGGTCATGTGGTGCCCTCCCCGCTGCGGGAGGAAAGAACTGAACGCCGGCCTTTGCGCCGGCGTTTTTTTGGGCGCGCCGCACCATCCTGCGGCATGGCGTGCGCCACCCCGGCGCAAATCGGCCCGCAATTGGCCCAAAATCGGCGCCATCCCCCTGGCCCGAAACCTGCAATCTCACCCCCCGAAGAGTAGAAGCGTTCAACCGCCCACCCCCGGTGCGCGGCAGGAAATTGCTCTTGACGTCCGTGCCCCGCCCTTGCGCGACTGGCACCGGGGCTCAAGAGATCGTCCGCAGGTCAGATCCCCCGGCAGTCATCGCGCGAAAGGCAGGGCCGCACCCAACCTTTCCTGACTCCGGAACGATCATGACCAGCACCGCCTCCCTCCACGAACTGGCCCGCGAATCCCGCATGGGTGCGCAAGGCCACGAGACCAGCGCGCGCGAGATCTGCCGCATCGACCTCTCCGACTACCCCCGCCGCAAAGCCGAGATCGCCGACGAACTCTGGCATGCCGCCGTGGACGTCGGCTTCTTCCAGGTAGCGAACCATGGGATCGACCTCGCCGCCGTGCGCGAAGCCTTCGCCATGACCGAACGCTTCTTCGCGCTGCCGGAGGCCGTGAAGGGCCAGTATCCGCTCCAGAAGGCCCTCAACGCGGGCTGGGAGTCCCGCGCGCAGGTGCGGCCGTCCACCGGCACGCCGGACCAGAAGGAGTCCTACCAGATTACCCGCCCGCACATGGCGCCGCTGTGGCCCAGCGAGGCGGAGCTGGCCGGCTTCCAGGCCACGATGCTGGCCTTCGAGCGCCAGTGCTGGGAGGTGGGCATGAAGATCCTGTCCTGCTTCGCCGACAAGCTCGGTTTCGATCCGGATTTCTTCACGCGCGCCCACGACCCGGCCGCGCCGGACTACCAGAGCACGCTGCGGCTGCTCCACTACTACGCGATTCCGCCCGAGGCGCAGGACAAGCTCGAACTCTGGCGCGCCGGCGCCCATACGGATTTCGACTGCCTGACGCTGCTGTTCCAGCGCCAGGGCCAGGGCGGCCTGCAGGTCTGCCCGGGCAAGGAGATGGAGGCGCAGGCGTGGACGCCCATCGCTCCGGACGAGGACGTCATCACGTGCAATATCGGGGACATGCTGATGCGCTGGAGCGATGACCGCCTGCCGTCCAACTTCCACCGTGTGCGCAACCCCGCGCCGGGCGAGTACATGGGCCCGCGCTACAGCCTGGCGTTCTTCTGCCAGGCCAACCGCGAGGCGGTGATCGAGGGCCCTGCGCGGCTGTACCCGGCCATCTCGGCAGGCGATTTCCTGCGCCAGCGCGTGGCGGCCAACTTCAAGGCGTACTGATCCGCCCTCATCGTCCGGGCATCCAGGCAACAAAAAACCCCACGCGCCGGAGCGGGTGGGGTTTTCAGGACTACCAAAGATGCGTGGCGATCAGGCCGCGGCGTCCTTCAGCTTCTTCAGCGGACGGACCTTGACCTTGACGCTGGCCGGCTTGGCCGGGAACCAACGCTCTTCACCCGTGAACGGGTCCTTGCCAAAGCGCTTCTTCTTGGCCGGCACTTGCTGCGCGGTCACCTTCAGCAGGCCCGGCAGCGTGAATTCGCCGGCGCCCTTCTTGTTCAGCGCGCTGACGATGGTGTTTTCCAGATGGGCCAGCACCGACTTCACGGCCTTGGCTTCCAGCTGGGTCTGAGCTACCAGGTGAGCGACCAGGCTCGACTTGTTGAAGGTGTCCTTCAGCGGCTTCGGGGCCGGAGCAGCGGCGGGAGCAGCCTTCTTGGCCGGAGCGGCCTTCTTGGCGGCAGCCTTCACGGGTGCCTTGGTTGCCGGTGCCTTCTTGGCAGCGGGCTTGGTTGCAGTCTTCGTGGTCGGTTTCGCTTTGGTCGCCATATCGATATACGTGAGTTGAAGAATGTGTCCCGGCGTATCGCTGCGTATCGCTGCGTCTCACCGCAGTGGCACGTTGCGAATCACGGGTGCCGGTACGCACTGAATCATAGCGGAAAGTACCGCAAGTCAAGGGGTTTTCGTACATGAGGTACGTCAAACCCAGTGAAAACCCCGGGTTTTGTCGCTGCTTTGCGTCAGCAACGGCCTTGCAAGCAGGCCTTGCGCACGCGCAGAGGGGGTACGTCCCCCCACTTTGGCGTGCGCGGCGTGTGTCCGGAGATTCGGAATCTGACCCGATCAGTGCACGTGCGCGGCCATCGCGTCGTGCGTGTCGCGGGCGAGCCCCATCGCGAACGCGGTCTCCGCCACCAGGAAAAGCGGGCCGATCAGCAGCCCGACGAGGTCATCGACGAAGGCCGGCTTGCGCCCTTCGTAGTAGTGCCCGACGAACTGGATGATCCATCCCACCACGAACAGGCCGATGCCCGAGGCAAGCCAGGCCGCCGTGGGCAGCGCGGCAATCCATGCCCCAACCCATAGGAATACGGCCAGAATGACCACCATGGCGAGGCCGAAGCCGAACGACAGCCGCAGGTAGAACAGGCACGAGAGCGCGTACACGACCATGGCGGGGGTAAGGAACGCCGCCCCCTCGCCAAGCGGCATGGCGGGCCGCGCCAGCAGCGTGGTCACCGCCAGCACGATCATCGGGATGCCGACGAAATGGGTGACGATGTTGCGGCGATCGCGGTGATAGGCCGCGTAGTGCGACAGATGCTCGATCAGGGTTTTCACGGGGCGTCTCCTGTGAGAGGTGCCCGGCTGAGGATGACCCTGTCATGCGTGGGGCATCGGTGCCGGTGGCGTTGTGGACTTATAGTAGTGGGCGCGCCGGCCCGGGTCCACCCCACCGCTGACAAAGCGGAATCCAAGCGGAATCCGTCGGCGCAGCCTGGCATTCTCGCCAAACCAACCGCCGTCGGGCCGCTGCCGGCCCCCCCTACGGAGACAGCGATACCCATGCTTCCCGTCGATGAAATCTCCCCGCTCTCGCCCGATCAGCTGCAGGCATGGCTGGCGCGGATCGGCCTCGATACCGCGCCGGCCACCCCGGACCGCCCCGCGCTGGACGTGTTGATCGCGGCCCAGCTCGCCCATATCCCGTTTGAGAACCTGAATCCGCTGACGGGCCGCCCGGTACGGATCGATCTATCGGACGTGTTCGAAAAACTCGTCACCGAAGGGCGCGGCGGCTACTGCTTCGAGCTCAATACCCTGTTCTGCGCCGCCCTCAAGGCGCTCGGCTATGCCGTGGTACCCCTGGCCGCGCGCGTGCGCTGGCAGCTGCCGCCGGACCATCCGCCCACCGGGCTGTCGCACATGCTGCTGCGCGTGGAGGTGGCGCACGAGAGCTATCTCGCCGATGTCGGCTTCGGCGGCACCACGCCCGACCGCGCGCTGCCGCTGTCTCTGCCGATCGACCCGGCCCAGCCGTTCCGGCTGGTGCCCACGCCGGCGGCGCAGTCGGCCAGCAGCGCGTTCCACGCCTACGACCTCGAATTCCGGTCCGATGACGGCACCGGCGCGGACGACTGGCGCGTGATGTACCGCTTCGACCTGACCCCGCAGCCGAAGATCGATTACGTGGCGCGCAACTGGTACGTGTCGACCCATCCAGACAGCCAGTTCACACAGACGCTGATGGTGGCGCGGGTGGTGGACGGGGTGCGCCTGGCGCTTCGCAACGGCCAGTTCGCCGCGCGCGCCGCCGACGGCAGCGTCCAGAAGCAGGAACTGGACGACGCCGAGGCCGTCATCGACCTGCTCATCCACCGCTTCGGCATCCCCCTGGACGCGCCGCTGCGCGGTGCGCTGGCCGCCACCCTGCCGCGCGTGCTCGCCGCCGACAAGGAGGCATGAGGGGCATAAGGGGCAGAGCGTTCCACGCTGCGGCACGCGTCATGCATCGCGTGAATTGCCCGCAGAAAGTTTGCTGATACCACCCCCGGCGTGGCGTTTTGCGGGTGGACTGAGGGGGGCGGCGTCCCCATAATGTGCCGGCACCTCACATATCCAGCGACGGCAGGACCGCCGCGATCCTCAGGAGACACCATGTCATTGTTCGATCTGTCGGGCAAGGTTGCCATCATCACCGGTTCGTCGCGCGGCATCGGCCGCGCCATCGCCGAGCAGATGGCCGTGCAAGGCGCCAAGGTGGTCATTTCGTCGCGCAAGGCCGAGGCCTGCGCCGAAGTGGTAGACGCCATCAACGCGCGCCACGGCGCCGGCACCGCCATCGCCGTGCCGGCCAATATCTCGTCGAAGGAAGACCTCCAGCACCTGGTGGACGAGACCAACCGCACCTTCGGCAAGGTGGACGTCCTGGTCTGCAACGCCGCCTCGAACCCCTACTACGGGCCGATGAGCGGCGTCACGGACGACCAGTTCCGCAAGGTGCTGGACAACAACGTCATCTCCAACCACTGGCTGATCCAGATGGTGGCGCCGCAGATGATCGAACGCCGCGAGGGCTCGATCATCATCGTGTCGTCGATTGGCGGCCTGCGCGGCTCCCCGACGATTGGCGTCTACAACGTCTCCAAGGCGGCCGATTTCCAGCTCGCGCGCAACCTGGCCGTGGAGTTCGGGCCGCATAACGTGCGGGTGAACTGCATCGCCCCGGGCCTGATCAAGACCGATTTCGCGCGCGCGCTGTGGGAAGATCCGGAGCGTTACAAGCAGTCGACCCAGGGCGCCCCGCTGCGCCGCATCGGCGAGCCGATCGAGATTGCCGGCGCTGCCTGCTTCCTGGCCTCGGCCGCCAGCACCTTCATGACCGGCCAGGCGATGGTCGTGGACGGCGGCGTCACGATCTGACCCACACCCCTCCCGGGCGGCGGTGGCTCCGGCCCCTGCCGCCCCTCGCGTTTCTGCACGTCCACCTGCAATGCAGCCCCGGAGGCAGTCATGTCGCAACATCCTCAGCAAACCGCCGCGTGGCCGGTGATGTCCCTCGCCGAAGCCCACGCCCGCCTGACGGCGCCCGGCTCGCCGTTCGAAACCGAGACGCGCGTGATCCGCGGCATTCCCACGACTGTCTGGAAAAACGCCCCGCCCACGCTGCGCGACCTGTTCCTGGTGGCCGCCGCCTGGGGCGAGAAGACCTTCGTCGTCTATGAGGAAGAGCGCGTCAGCTACCGCGCATTCGCGCTGGCCGCCACGGCGTTGGCACACCAGTTGATCCAGGACGGCGTGCGCAAGGGTGACCGCGTGGCCGTGGCCATGCGCAACCTGCCGGAATGGCCGGTGGCGTTCTTCGGCGCGCTGCTGGCGGGGGCCATCGTCACGCCGCTCAATGCGTGGTGGACGGGCGCCGAACTCGAATACGGGCTGGCCGATTCGGGCAGCCGGATTGCCATTGTCGACAGCGAGCGGCTCGGCCGCATCCTCGAGCACCTGCCCGCCTGCCCGGCGCTGGAGCGCGTCTATGTGTCGCGGCTGCCGGAGAGCGGCGATTTTTCGCAGGTCGCCGGCGACGCCCATATCGCCACGCTCGAATCCGTGATCGGCCCGTCGTCGGCCTGGAACGGCCTGCCCTCCCAATCGCTGCCGGCCATCCCGCTGGACCCGGACGAGGACGCGACGATCTTCTACACCTCGGGCACCACCGGCAAGCCGAAGGGCGCCGTGGGCTCGCACCGCAACGCCACCTCGGTAGCCGTGGCGGCCCAGTTCAGCCCGCTGCGCAACCTGATGCGGCGCGGCGAGCCGGTGCCGGAACCCGATCCGAACGCCCCGCAGAAGGCGGCGCTGCTGGCGGTACCGTTCTTCCATGTGACCGGCTGCATGTCAGTGCTCAATGGTGCACTCGCGACGGGCGGCAAGATCGTGCTGCTGCATCGCTGGGACACGCTCCAGGCCATGGCGCTGATCGAGCGCGAACGCTGCACGGCGGCGGGCGGCGTGCCGACCATCGCCTGGCAGATCATCGAACATCCCCGGCGTGGCGACTTCGATCTGTCATCGCTGGAAAACGTGAACTACGGCGGCGCGCCGGCCTCGCCGGAGCTGGTGCGGCGCATCAAGGAGGTGTTTCCGCACGCGGCGCCCGGCATCGGCTGGGGCATGACCGAGACCTCGGCTACCTTCACCAGCCACAGCGCGGAAGAATATGTATTCCGGCCGGACAGCAGCGGCCCGGCCCTGCCGATTGGCGAGATGAAGATCGACGACGGCTTTGGGCGCGCCCTGCCCGTGGGCGAGACCGGCGAGTTGATGGTGCGCGGCGCGAACGTGGTACACGGCTACTGGAACAAGGCCGAGGCGACGGCCAAGACCTTCGTCGATGGCTGGCTGCACACCGGCGACATCGCCCGGCTGGATGCGGACGGCTTCCTCTATATCGTCGATCGGATGAAGGACATGCTGATCCGCGGCGGCGAGAACATCTACTGCATCGAGGTGGAAAGCGCGCTGTATGCGCACCCGGCCGTCATGGACGCGGCGCTGGTCGGCATTCCGCACCGCACGCTGGGCGAGGAGCCCGGCGCGGTGGTAAGCCTGAAGCCGGGCATGCAGGCCACGGAGCCGGAATTGCAGGACTTCGTGCGCCAGCAACTGGCGGCGTTCAAGGTGCCGGTGCGGATTATCGTCAGCGGGGAGATGCTGCCGCGCAATCCCAATGGGAAGATTCTGAAATCCAACCTGCGCAAGCTGTTTGAAGCCTGACGTGGCCCCCCAGGCTTACTTGACCGGGATCGGTGTCCCCGCCGGCACCGGCACCGCCGTCACTGCGTTCTGCGGACTGCCGCTGACGATGCGGTCGGAATAGGTCAGGTAGACCAGCGTGTTGCGCTTGCGGTCTACCGCGCGCACCACGTGCAGGGTCTTGAACAGGATCGACATCCGCTCGGAAAACACGTCTTCCTGCGCCTTGACCGGGCCCTTGAAGCTGATGGGGCCCACCTGGCGGCAGGCGATCGACGCTTCGGGCGGGTCTTCGGCCATGCCCAGCGAGCCCTTGATGCCGCCCGTGCGCGCCCGCGAGACGTAGCAGGTGATGCCGTCCACCTGCGGATCGTCGTAGGCTTCGATCACCACCTTGTCGGAGCCGGTGACGCGGAAATTCGTGCTGACGCTGCCGATTTCTTCGGCCTGCGTGGCGCCGGAGAGCGCGCACAGGCCGGCGGCGGCCACCATCCCGATGCGGAATTTCGCCATCATCAGTCCGCCGATCCCTTGATCTCGTCGTGCCGGCGCTCCATTTCCTGGCGCAGCGCGCGGCGCTGCTGCGCGGCGGCAAAGCGCTGGCGCTCCACCTCGTCGCGCGGTTGCAGCGGCGGCACCTCGGCCGGCGCACCGTTGTCGTCCACGGCCACCATCGTGAAATAGCAGCTATTGGTATGCCGGACCACCTTGCTACGAATATTCTCAGTCACCACCTTGATGCCGATTTCCATCGAGCTGCGGCCGGTGTAGTTCACGGCGGACAGGAAGGTGACGAGTTCGCCCACGTGAATCGGCTGGCGGAACATCACCTGATCCACCGACAGCGTGACCACGTAGCGGCCGGCGTAGCGGCTGGCGCAGGCGTAGGCCACCATGTCCAGGTACTTCAGGATGGTGCCCCCGTGCACGTTGCCGGAGAAGTTGGCCATGTCCGGCGTCATCAGCACGGTCATGGAAAGCTGGTGGGACAGATCGTTCATCGCAGAAAATCCAGAAATCGAGCCTGAGGCGCGGGCAGTGTAACCCGACGCGGCGTGCCCATGGCGCAAATCCGCGCGTGGATGCCAGGCCCAAAAAGAAAAGCGGCCCCGAAGGCCGCTTTCCATGCTTTCAAGAACGCGAACTTGCTTACTTCTTCTTGTTCACGGCGTCCTTGAAACCCTGGCCGGCGGAGAACTTCACCGTCTTGGCGGCCGGGATCTTGATCGTTTCGCCGGTGCGCGGATTGCGGCCGGTACGGGCAGCACGCTTGCCCGAGCTGAAGCTACCAAACCCCACCAGGGTGACCGAGTCCCCCTTGGCCACTGCCTTTTTGATACTGTCCAGCGCGGCGTTCAGCGCGCGCTCGGCGGCGGCGTTGCTGAGTTCTGCTTCCGCGGCGATGGCCGATACCAGTTCACCTTTATTCATGGCTAGATTTCCCTTGTTGGTCGTCGTCACCGGACATCTGCCTGCCGGCAAATTACCGATCGGCGCAGTCTAATCTGCCCTTTGCGCCTTGGGCAATCCCCAGTGGCACCGAAGCAACGAAAACGGCCGGAAATCCTTCTCTGGCAAGACTTAGCGGGGGTTTTACCCCTCTTTTCCCTGAATGGAATCGTCACTTTTCAGGCCCGGCACGTATCGTACGGCGCACACCTGAGAACCCGTGCCTCCGCGGCCTGCGCTTGCCAGCAGCGCACCATTCTGGGCCGCGCCCGCCGGCCGCGACGCCCGATTTTGGCGCATGACGATCCATAATGAGGCGGGACTCGACCCGGGGCCCGCGCCATTCGCGCAATAGTTGACCTGACAACTCACCCGCAAACGCCACGTCAGTGCGCCGCGCACCGCCTCGGCGCTATTTTCCCCATTTTGCATCGCAATCTGGAACGGATTTTGCATACTCGTGCTCCCATTTTGAGCATTGAGGTAGCAATGGAAAACTGGAAAACGGGCGCCGATGCGATGTTCATCCTGCTCGGTGCCATCCTGGTACTGGCCATGCATGCGGGATTTGCGTTCCTGGAACTCGGCACGGTGCGCAAGAAAAACCAGGTGAATGCACTGGTGAAAATCCTTGTTGATTTTGCTGTTTCCACGATTGCTTACTTTTTTGTCGGTTATACGGTGGCGTACGGGGTGCAATTCATGTCCGGTGCGGAAGTCCTGGCACAAAAGAGCGGATATGAACTGGTCAAGTTCTTCTTCCTCGCCACATTTGCCGCAGCGATTCCGGCGATTATTTCGGGCGGCATTGCCGAGCGCTCCCGATTCAACCCGCAACTGGTCGCCACGTTCATTCTGGTCGGCTTTGTCTACCCGTTCTTCGAAGGCATCGCCTGGAACAACCGCTTCGGCATCCAGGACTGGATCGCCTCGGTGGCGGGCTCACCGTTCCACGATTTCGCGGGCTCGGTAGTCGTCCACGCGGTGGGCGGCTGGATCGCCCTGCCCGCTGTGCTGCTGCTCGGCGCCCGGCGCGGCCGGTACGCGAAGGACGGCCGCATCAGCGCGCATCCGCCCTCGAACATCCCCTTCCTGGCGCTAGGCGCCTGGGTGCTGGCGGTGGGCTGGTTCGGCTTCAATGTGATGAGCGCCCAGACCGTGGACAAGATCAGCGGCCTGGTGGCCATCAACTCGCTGATGGCCATGGCCGGCGGCACGCTGGCGGCGTGGTGGGCTGGCCGCAACGATCCCGGCTTCGCCTACAACGGCCCGCTGGCCGGGCTGGTGGCCGTGTGCGCCGGCTCGGACCTGATGCATCCGCTCGGCGCGCTGATCACCGGCGCCGTGGCCGGCGTGCTGTTCGTCTACCTGTTTACGCTGGCCCAGAACAAATGGCATATCGATGACGTGCTGGGCGTCTGGCCGCTGCACGGCCTGTGCGGCGCCTGGGGCGGCATCGCGGCGGGCATCTTCGGCAGCCATGCGCTTGGCGGCATGGGCGGGGTCTCGCTCGGCGCGCAGCTGATCGGCACGGCGCTTGGCATCGCCATCGCGCTGGTGGGCGGTACGGTGGTCTACGGTGCACTGAAGAAATTCGTCGGAATACGGCTCGATGCCGAAGCCGAGTTCAATGGCGCTGACCTCACCCTGCACCGCATTTCGGCCACCCCGGAGCGCGAGACCAACTGGTAATCCGCCCTGATGGGGATTGCGCGAAAGCGGCCGGACAGCGTTCCGGCCGCTTTGCTATTTACGCAGATCGAACGGCGGATTTTCGCGAAATTATTAACTTGAACTTGCCCGCGACGAGGCCAATAATGCCCTTGCCTAACAGGAGCATGCCCCATGGATACCTCTTCGTTGCAGAGCATTCGCGAGCTGATCATCGGTTACGCCACCGTGTTCGGCGTCAAGATCCTGGCCGCGCTGGCCTTCTGGGTCATCGGCCGCTGGCTGATCCATTTCGTGGTCCGGCTGGTGCAGAACTCGCTGGGCAGGCAGAAGGTGGACCCCACGCTGCTGCGCTACGTCGGTTCCATCGTCACCGTCACCCTCAACGTGGTGCTGGTGATCGGCATCCTTGGTTACTTCGGCATTCAGACCACCACCTTCGCGGCGCTGATTGCGGCGGCGGGCGTGGCCATCGGCATGGCGTGGTCGGGGCTGATGTCGAATTTCGCCGCCGGCGCCTTCCTTGTGGTGCTGCGTCCGTTCAAGGTGGGCGATTTCGTGACCATCGGCGGCGTGACCGGCACGGTCAGGGAGATCGGCCTGTTTGCCACCACCCTGGACACGCCGGACAACGTGCTGACCGTGGTCGGCAACAACAAGATCTTCTCGGACACCATCCAGAATTTCACCGCCAATGCCTACCGGCGCGTGGAACTGAAGGCGCAACTGGCGGGCTCGACCGACGCAGCCGCCGCGGTGGCGCTGCTCAAGGAGCGCATCGGCACGATTCCCAACGTCCTGGCCGAACCGCCGGTGGACGTGGAAATCCTCGAGTTCACGCTGGTCGGCCCGGTGCTCGCCGTGCGGCCGCACTGCCATAACGATCATTACTGGCAGGTCTATTTCGATACCAACCGTGTGATTCGGGAGAGCTTTGGCCAGGCTGGCTTTGCCGCCCCGATGCCGGCGCAGATGGTGGTCATGCAACCTGCCCCGGCCATGCCGATTGCGCCGGCGGCGCCGGCCAACCAGGCCGCCTGATCAGGCGGGCACGCCCGCGCCAACCCGCCCGTAACGCCGCATCAGGACCGCGCTGCAGCCGCAGAGGGCCATCACCACGGCAAGCGGGAGCGCGGTGCCGTCGTGCCACAGGCTGACGGCAGCGCCGGCCAGCGTGCCGAAGCCGAACTGGAGCGTGCCCATCAGCGCGGACGCCGTCCCCGCGCGATGGCTCTGGTGCGCCAGCGCCAGCGCCGACGCATTCGGCGTGATGCACCCCATTCCCGCCAGAAAGACGAAGAAGCCCACCAGCAGCACCGGCAGCACGGCCATGCCCGCCAGCGCCGCGACGGCCAGCATCAGGCCAGCCAGCAGCGGCGCGTACAGGGCCATGCCCAGCACGGCGTCGAGCGAGCGCGCGCGCACCAGCCGCGCGTTGATCTGGGACATCGCGATCAGCCCGAACGCGTTCGCCCCGAACACGAACCCATAGTGCGAGGGGTCGATGCCATGCAACTCGATCAGCACGAACGGCGACCCGGCGATATAGGCGAACATGCCCGCCTGCACGCAGCCCGCCGTGAGCGAGTAGCCCAGGAATTCGCGGTCGCGCAGCAACTCCCAGTAGTTGCGCAGGACGGTGCCCGGGTGCAGCGTGCGCCGGTGCGCCGGATCGAGCGACTCCTCCATCCGTGCGTGAACGAACCAAAGGATCAGCACCGCCGCGCCACAATGGACCCAGAAGATCGCGCGCCAGCCCAGGGCGGACAGGATGGCCCCGCCGATCAGCGGCGCGAGGATCGGCGCCAGGCCCATCACCAGCATCAGGGACGAGAACGCCCGCGCCGATTCCTTGGCCTCGAGCCGGTCCCGGATCACGGCGCGCGACACCACGAGGCCCGTGCAGCCGCCCAGCGCCTCCAGGAAGCGCCACAGCATCAGCGACTCCACGCTGCCGGCCAGTGCGCAGCCGGCGGCGGCGGCGCCGTACAGCGTCAGTCCTATATAGAGGGGCGCCTTGCGGCCGTAGCGGTCGCTGATCGGACCATAGAACGCCTGCCCGATCGCCAGCCCGACCAGGAAGGTGCCCAGCGTCAGCTGCACCTGCCCGATCTCGGTGTGGAGGTCTGCCGCGAGCGCCGGAAAGCTCGGCAGATACATGTCGATCGACAGCGGCGCCAGCGCGGTCAGCGAGGCACAGATCAACAACCAGAGGGGAAAGCGGGTGGAAGACGTGGGCGCGCGCGGGGTGGCAGTCATGAAACGGTTCCGAAGACAAGGCGCAATTGTTGCACAGGTTACAAAGCGTGCTTTCGGTGTGGCGTGGCTTTCGCATGCACGGGGGTGGAGGGTACAATGCCTGCCTGTCGGCACCGATGTTGCGCCGACCGCGTAGTCGGACGCACAGCGGGAGACGGGTCACGGGAGCCGTCCCCGGCAACGCTAGCCCGCATGACCATACGACAAACGCCGATCATTGTTTCGCTGAGCCTGGTTGCCTTGGCAACCCTGCCGCTGCTGCCCGCGTGGGCCGCGCCGGTCAGGGCGCCGGTCACGGCTTCCGCGCCGGCACCCGCTCCCGTGCCCGTGGATGAAGCCGACGCCTTGTCGCGCATGCTCAAGGGTGCCGCCACCGGCCAGAACACCGGCGGCGCCGGCGTCCCCGAACTGCTCCGCAACACCAGCCGCCCCGACGGCGTGCTGGCCCGCGCCTGCCGCCAACTCAACGATGCCCTGCCCATCGAGATCGATGGCGAGACGCGCCTGCGCCGCTGCCAGTCGGTGCCAGGCAAGCACGTGCTGTTCCAGTTGGAGCTGACCAACTATCGTGGGCCGATGCTTGACCTGGCCAGTTTCGAGGTCAACTACGCCGCGCCGCTGCAACGTAACATCTGCGCCAACCGCGACGTGGAAATCCTGACCAAGCTCGGCGTCAGCATGATGTTCCGCTACATGACCCGCAAGGACCGCGGCGAGCGCCGCGTGGGCGATGTCTATATCAATGCGCCGATCTGCGTGTCGGCCCTGAGATAAGTCCCCACCCGCCCCCGATACAACGGTTTAAAACGACAGGACGAAAAAAACGGCAGGTCAGCCCAACCGGGGCTGACCTGCCGTTTTGACTTGCGTCAGGCCGGAGGTCGTCTATCAGGCCGCGCGCGGCCGCAGCGGCAGCACGTTGGCGGCGCGGCGCATCAGCACGCGCGTCTCCTTCCACGCTGCATCGGCCAGGGGCGAGCCCCAGACCAGTTCGTGCAGCTTGGAGAGTGCGAACGGATCGCCCAGCAGCACGTGCTTCTGCGCCGCCGACAGCGATTGCGGACCATGCGTCAGCGCATGCTGCACCAGCGCGCCGTGCTGCAGGCGCGTCGGCGTGGGCTGCACCTTGCGGGCAGTGGCCGTGGCGCACATCAGCGCATTGGTGACCGGGTCCACCACGGCATCGACGAAGCCCGGCACGTCCTGCGCCGCCTCCACGTGCTGCTGGGTTTCCACGATCTCGCGCGGCACATTGGCTTCCTCGGGAATCACGAACAGCCCGGCGCGGCGCATGGCACGGCCCAGCGTCACGCGCGAGAGCAGCACCGACAGCGGAATCGAGAGCGCCAGCGAACCGACAATCGGCAGCAGCCACCAGATGAAGCCGGGGCTCAGCCAATACACGCCCGCGCCCCAGACCAGGCCCAGCACCGTGTGCCAGCCGTGGCGGCGGAACGCCTCGCCCCAGGAGGTCTCGGCATCCTCGCGCGGGGGCGATTTCCACGAAATGCCCCAGCCGCTGTACGCCGCAATCACGAACTTGGTATGGAACAGCATCCGCGTGGGCGCCAGCAGCGCCGACATCAGCATTTCCAGCAGCATGCTGACGATGAGCCGCACCGGGCCGCCGTACTGCCGCGCGTCCTTGAGCAGCAGGATCACGCTGGCCAGTTTCGGCAGGAACAGCAGCGTGGCCGTGGCCGAGAACAGCGCGAGCGCCTTCTCCGGGTGCCACTCGGGCCAGGTCGGGAACAACTGGTACGGCTGCGTGAAGTACTCGGGCGGTACCAGCGCGTGCTTGGCCAGCGCGGCGGTGGACAGCAGCAGGAACAGGAACCAGAGCGGCGCCGACAGGTAGGCCATGATGCCGGTCAGGAACACGGCGCGGTGCACCATGTGGAAACCCTGCTTCATCCAGAGCCGGAAATTCATCAGGTTGCCCTGGCACCAGCGGCGGTCGCGCTTCACCTCGTCCAGCAGGTTCGGCGGCAGTTCCTCGAACGAGCCCGGCAGGTCGTAGGCAATCCACACCCCCCACCCCGCCCGGCGCATCAGCGCGGCTTCAACGAAGTCGTGCGACAGGATCTCGCCCGAGAGCGGCCCCTTGCCCGGCAACGGCGCCAGCGCGCAGTGCTCCATGAACGGCTTGATGCGGATGATCGCGTTGTGGCCCCAGTAGTGGGACTCGCCCAACTGCCAGTAATGCAGGCCGGCCGTGAACAGCGGACCGTAGACCCGGGTGGAGAATTGCTGCACCCGCGCATAGAGGGTGTCGCGGCCTACGGCCAGCGGCGCGGTCTGGATGATCCCGGCGCCGGGGTTGGCTTCCATCAGGCGCGTCAGCGTGCCCAGGCACTCGCCGCTCATCACGCTGTCGGCGTCGAGCACGATCATGTAGCGGTACTTGCTGCCCCAGCGGCGGCAGAAGTCGGCCACGTTGCCGGTCTTGCGCTTCACGCGGTGGCGGCGCCAGCGGTAGAAGATGCGACCGAAGCCGCCCACGGCGCGGCAGATTTCCATCCAGGCGTCGTGCTCGGCGGTGCGCAGGTCGGGGTTGCCGCTGTCCGAGAGGACAAAGAAGTCGAAGTGGGCCAGGTCGCCCGAGCGCTCGAGCGACTCATACGTCGCCCGCAGCCCGGCGAAGACGCGTGTCACGTCCTCGTTGGCAATCGGCATGATGACTGCCGTGCGGGCGGATGGATCGATTGGCGCGTCCGGCGCGGCGCTGCGCGAGATCAGGTGGCGGTCGCCGCCCTTGGCCAGCACCAGGAAGCCCATCATCGCCGTCCAGAACCCGGCAGACACCCACGAGAACAGGATCGCGAACAGGGCCAGGATGGCCACTTCGAGCGGATCGGCGCCATGGTACGGCAGCACCTTGGCCATGAAGTACGTGGCCACCGTGGTCTGGGCAACCACCAGCCCCAGCAGGAACCAGCGGCGATGCGAGCCGGCCGGGTGCCACTTGCCCTCGGCGTCAGGGCCGTCGTGCAGGGTGTCCCAGGTCTCGGGCACAGGCGGGCGGCCCGTCATCTTGCGCCAGGTATTGCGCAGCCAGCCGCTCACCACATGGGGCGGCCACTGGCGCGGCACCATCGACGCGCGCTCCGGCTTCGGGCCGGTATCCACGCGCACGGTGCCGTCGTCGCGGCGCTGCAGCAGCGGCTCGCCATCCACCTGCGGATTGCCGTAGGCCATCGTCAGGCGGCGCGGCACCGAGGCGTAGGTCGGACCGCCGGGCGTGGCGGTGACGGCGGCCTCATCGCCCTCGCGCTCCTTGGGGTCGCGGCGGGCCAGCCGGGTCTGCAACTCGATCATCGCGGAAGGCACCTCGATGCCCTCGGCGGGCACGGAGGTCACCGGCGGCATGGGGGTGTCGGCCAGCAGTTCGCTGCGCAGCTCGGGCGAGGCAGGCAGGCGGTCGACATAGCGCTCGCATGCTGCCGCCTGGGCCGGGCGCTGCTTTAGCCTGGGGGAATGATGTAGCTCCATGTCTCGGATAGGGTTGTATTGCCGTTGCGAAGATAGCCGCGCAACTCAACCGGCTTTGTCTCGTCCTTGCGGCGCATGAACAGCGTCATGCGCCAGCCGCCCGTGGCTTCGTTGCGGCGGACCGCGGTCTTCAGCAGTTCGCCATTGGCGTCTGCCGAGATCACGGGGTCCAGCCGCGCATCCTCGGCCAGCTTCTTGAAGGCCGGGCCTTCGAAATCCACGGTCAGCGAGAAACTCGTGTCGTCCTGCTTGCGGGTCAGCCCCTGGCCGCGCCGGGTCTGCGTGACCCACGACAGCGGCGGCAGGTTCTCGCCATCCTTCTGCCATTTCAGGCGATATTCATAGTCGAAAGCCTGCTTGGGCTTGGGCGGGTTGTCCGGCACCCAGAAGGCCACGATGTTGTCGTTGGTCTCGTCCGGGGTCGGAATCTGCACCAGCTCCACCCGGCCCGAGCCCCAGTTGCCCTTGGGCTCCACCCAGCCGCTCGGGCGGCGCTCGTACCACGCGCCCAACTCCTGGTAATTGTCGAAGCTGCGGTCGCGCTGCATCAGGCCGTAACCCTGCGGGTTGGTGGCCGCGAACGACGTCACCAGCAGCCGCTTGGGATTGACCAGCGGACGCCAGACCCACTCCCCGGTGCCCAGCTGCACGGACAGGCCGTCCGAGTCGTGCACCTCGGGGCGGAAGTCCGCCGCCGTGGACGGCTGGTTCTCGCCGTACAGGTACATGCTGGTCAGTGGGGCCAGGCCGAGCTTGGTCACGTTCTCACGCAGGAACAGACGCGACTTCACTTCCATCACCGTCTCGTTGCCCGGCTTGATCACGAAGCGGTACGCCCCGCTCATGCGCCGCGAATCCATCAGCGCGTAGATCGTCACCTGCTTGTCGTTGGCGGACGGCCGCTCGATCCAGTATTCGACGAAGCGCGGGAACTCCTCGCCCGAATTGAGCGCGGTGTCCACCGCCAGCCCGCGGGCCGACAGGCCGTACCACTGGTCCTTGCCCAGCGCGCGGAAGTAGCTGGCGCCCAGGAACGAGGCCAGTTCATCCTTGCGCTTGCCCTGGTTCAGCGGGTACAGCAGGCGGAAGCCCGCAAAGCCGAGTCCCTTGAGCTTGGCCGCATCCACCTTGTGCGAGCCGTAGTTGAACGCGCCCGGATCGAAGCGGAACTCGCGCACGCTGTTGCCCACCACCTCGTTGATACGCACGGGCTGATCGAACACCATGCCCTCGTGATAGAAGGAAATCTCGAACGGCAGGCGCGCACCGCGCCAGGCGAAGCGCTCCGGCTTGTATTCGATCTCGCGATAGCGCTCGTAGCTCAGATCCTTCAGCTCGGCCGGCAGGTTCTGCGGCGCCGGCTTGTAGGGCGCGCCCGAGAGCTGGCGGGCCTTGGCGGCCACGGTCTCGAAGTCGAACGCGTGTGCGGACAGCGCCGCCACGGCCAGCAGCCCGCCCCCCAGCCAGCGTCCCAGCCCACCTAGCATCCCGGGTAAGCGGCGCACGGGCGCATCGGTCGGGGCTTGGATGGGGCGGAACGGCGAGATGGTTGCGGTCATGAAGGCCGGAAAATGGATGGATGGCGACCCGCCATGCCGGCGCGGATCGAAAGTGTTCAACAGACGGTTTAGCGTGCGCCCGGCTGTCGGTCGCAGGTCTCCAGAGCAAGAGACGGACCAGGCGCCGGGTTCAAATCAACCGGATTGGTATCGACCAGTCCGTAACCGATTTGTTGCATTGCGATGCGAAACCATAACAATTCGAGACTTAAAAGTCACGTTTCGTTGGGGCAACGTTTGCAACAAAATGTTCAAGCGGTAGCGCCAAAGCCGCTTCAGACAAGCGTTTCCGGCATATGGGCAGGGTTCGCCCCCGCGCCCGGCCCATGGCTGTGCCGCGCGGGATGACTGCGCGGACACATGGCAATACACGCTAGGTCAGCGGCGGCACGGTGTCAAACCGCACTGCGGCGCAAGCCATGCTGCGCCGCACCGGGGCGCCAAGTGGCTCGGGAAGCATCGCGATGCCCCCAAGCGGCGCGGGCGCGCTTACAATCGCCTCGTCATCCATTCTCACGAGGAATCGTCATGCACGCCCGGGGTACCCTTCGCCGTTCCCATCTCCGTATGGCGCTTGCCGCCAGCCTCGGCAGCGCCCTGCTGTTTGGCGCCGCCCAGCCCGCCCTCGCCTATTTCGACAACTACCTGTCCGGCAGCATCATCGGCACGCTCAACCAGAAGGAAGCCGCGTCGCTGCAACAGACGGTGCGCAAGATCCTCGACGGTGGCCCCGACAACGAAGCCGTGACCTGGAACTACCCGGGCGCCGGCAAGCGCGCCGCCATTCTCGGCACCATCACCCCCGTCGCCACCAAGGAGGACAAGGGCCAGAAGTGCCGGCGCCTGAAGTCCGAACTGCAGCGCGGCAGCGCCACCGAAGCGTGGTCGGGCTGGTTCTGCAAGCAGTCCAACGGCGCCTGGAAGGCCCGCCACGTGGCGCAGTAAGCCCCAACCGAAGCCGGCCTCAGGGCTGCGTGCCCCGGCGACGCGGGTGCGCGGCCGGGTCCACCCCGGCATTGCCCGGCGCCTCGAACCATCGGGCCTGCGGCACCACCACGCTCTGGCCCGGCTGGTCGATGAAATGGGGCGACATGATCTGCACGCCGTGGGTATTGAATACATCCTGGATGGCCGCGTGCAGCGCCGACAGCGCAAAGAAGCGATTGCGCGGGTTGTCGATCGCCGTGAACAGCTCATATTCGACGTAGAAATCCGATAGCCCGCGCTGTAGCACGAACGGCGTGGGCGCCGCCACCACGTGGGTGGCATGGGCGGCGGCCTCGAGCAGCATCGCATGGACCTGCCGCCACGGCGTGTCATAGCCGATGGTGACCGAGGTGGACACCATCGCGCTCTGCTCGCCACTGTCGGGGGCGCGCGTGGCGCCATGGCGCGAGAAGTTGTGGATGGCGCTGCCCACCACCACGGCGTTCGGCAGCGTCACCTCCTCGTTGCGCAGGTTGACCACCTTGACCGACAGCGCGTCCAGCCCCACCACCGTGCCCACCGTATCGCCAATACTGACCATGTCCCCCCGGCGCAGCGCGCGCGAATAAATCACCACCATCCCACTCATGATCTGGTTGACGATGTTGGCCGAGCCCAGCGTGACCATGAAGCCGATCAGCACGGACAGGCCCTTGAACACATCGCTCTGGGAGCCGGGGATATAGGGATAGGCGAAGGTGAACCCGAGCGCCCAGACCAGCACGCTGGCCAGACGCCGCGTGGCGCTGGCCGTTTCCGGGTGCATGCCCGGCACCGTGATCTGGCCCTTCTGCACCGCGACGAAGATATTGCCGACCAGCCGCTGGACCGCGCGCGTGATCAGCAGGATGACCACCACCGTGACCAGCCCCGGGATCGACTCCACAATCGACACGCCGATCTGCCGCAGCAGGCCAAGGATAAAGGCGCCCATGCGGTCGCCGAGCGGTTCGGTCAGCGGAAACTGCTCGAGCGCGAACTGGAGCCAGAGGAAACCCAGCGCGATGACCGAGCCCACCGCCAGGATCTGGACGATGCGGCTGACAAGCTGGTAGACGGCGCCGGTCCAGTCGAACTGGCTACCGCTGCGCTGTTGCAGGTGAACGTCCAGCGCCCGTTGCAGGGCGGCGCGCATGCGGCTGCGGGCGCGGCCGATGCCCCAGATCAGTCCGACCAGCAGCGCCAGGCTGCCCAGCGAGAACAAGGCACCGCGCAACAGATTCGGCCAGTAGAGCTGGGCCCGGCGGGCGTCGATGACGGCCTGGAGCCGCGCGCGCGTCTGGGCGGCAGCCGCTTCCATCGTCAGGCCATCGGTGGGATCGAGATCGCCCTCGACCAGGGCGAACAGCACCCGGTCCCCAAGGCGGAAGGCCACGCCGCTGACATCGCCGAGCGTACCGCTCAACTGGCTCAGCGGCAGCCCCAGTTCCGACTCGCTCAAGCTGTCGAACGTGGCTTCGGCCCGCTCAGCGCGGGTGGCGGGGCCCGCCCCGCCCAGGGTGCCGCGCAGCGTGGCAACGGGGCGGTTCATCAGCCGCAGTTCCACAGGCGTGGATTGGGCAGCGGCCGTGGCGGCCGCCGGAGGAGAGGATGGCGCGGCAGGCGCCGACGCCGCGTGCCCCCATCCACAGAAGATGCCGACCAGTCCAATGGTCGCCAGCCAGAACCATGCCACCTGCCGCCATGCGTGCGCCATGCCTGCCCCTTCGTGTGGACGTGAGGCGAAGCATAACGCGTGGCAGCGGAAAACGGGACAGTCGTGGCGGGCGGTCTGAGCCCGTGGCGATTGGCCTCAGCGGCAGAGCCGGCTCATCAGCTCCCCGGCGAGGGTGCCGGCGGAAATCGGCTGGGGCATGCCCGTCTGCGGGGCGCGGATCGTGTAGAGCGAATCGCCGCGCGCGTAGCGCTTGCTGTAGAGGGTCTGCTCCACCACCGCGAACATCGACGTGGCGCAGTTGAGCACCATCCGCTTCAGCGAGGAGCGAATGGCGTCGCCGCTGGCGGTGCGGATCACCCCGCCCGTGGGGGCGTTATGCATCAGCACGACGCCCACCTCGGGGCCGCGACGGCGCACGGCCGTCTGATCGAAGTAGGAGATCATGCCCGTGGCGCCCGTCACCGGCACCCAGCGTTGGGGGTCAGGCGGGGCCGGGTCGGCCTGCCCGCCGGCGTGGGCGGTCAGGCTGAAGCACGCGCCGGCCAGTACGGTCAGGCGTGCGAGAAATCGGGGAAATCGCGAAATCCGCGGGAGAAACGCGCGAAGAGACATCGGGGAGCCCTCGTCATGACGGGAAAAAACAGCCCGCATTGTCGCATAGCGAGGCCGCCCCGGGGCCGTCAACCGTTGATTTCACGCCAGGCGGCGAGGTCTTCGATGGTCAGCACCGGCAACTGGTACATCTCCGCAAACGCCAGTGCCTCGGGGCGGCGCGCCATGGTGCCGTCCGGGTTCATCAGCTCGCAGAGCACCGCCGCCGGCGAGAGCCCAGCCATCCGCGCGAGGTCCACCGAGCCCTCGGTATGACCGCGCCGCACCAGCACGCCGCCATCGCGGGCCACGAGCGGGAACACGTGGCCGGGGCTCACCACGGCGTCCGTGCCGGCATCCTCGGCGATGGCCGCGCGGATGGTGGTGATGCGGTCGGCGGCGCTCACGCCGGTGGTCACGCCCTCGCGCGCCTCGATCGACACGGTGAAGGCGGTGCCGTACTGGCTCCGGTTGTTCTCCACCATCGGCCGCAGCCCGAGTTCGCGGACCTTGGTCTCGGTCAGGCACAGGCAGACGATGCCGCTGCATTCGCGGATCATCATCGCCATATTGGCCGTGGTCAGGCGCTCGGCGGCGAGGATCAGGTCCGCCTCGTTCTCGCGGTCGTCGTCATCGAGCAGCACGACGGGACGGCCCTCACGCATGGCCTCGAGCGCGTGCGCGATGCGCTCGGCCAGCGGGCGCGGATCGGCATCGGCCATGGCGAGGCTGGCGGCGGGATTGACGTTGGAATTGGCGTTCGGGAGATTGACTTCGTTGTGGTGCAGCATTGAAACGCTCCATATATAGGGATCAGTGGGCGTTTCAGGGTGGATCAGCGAAACCCGCAAAAATACGACGACGCTCCGCCGCGCGGGCGGACGTGTCCACGCGCGCAAGGCAGGCTTGCGGATTTCGCCCATCTTCTTTCATCCGGACTCTGACCGTCGGCCCTGGCCTCTCACCAGGTCTGCTGACCCCGCACGGGAATGCGGGCGCTCGCGGGCTCACCGCCAGGCGCCATCGATGCACGACGCTGGCAACATACCGCCGGTGGGGACTTTCACCCCGCCCTGAAGACGTAACGACGCCGTGGCGGCAGGCGTTTTCCGCACTGCCACAACGGCCCGGCGATCTTAGCACGAGCGTGCGATTCTGGCTGAACTACGATTCGAGCGCGCTCGCGGGCGCGGGGGTACCGGCCAATGATTCGAACACGGCGCGGGTGGCCTCGTCGGCCGGGAAGAAGCACTCGATGCGCAACTCCTCCAGCGTGACGTCCTGCGGAATGCCCAGCGTGGTCAGGGTGGAGAACAGCGAGGCGCGGAACCGCCCGGCCTGGACGATCACGGGCAGGACGGGCGGCGGCGCCCCGTCCGCCTCGGCGTCATCCTCGTCCACAAGCAGCTCGCCGCCGGGCCCGACCATGTCCGGATGCCATGCGGCGATACGGCGAAACATCTCATGCGCCACCTCGTCGTGCGCCTGCGCCTGCAAGGCCTGCCAGACCCGGCGCACAAGGTAACGGCCCACCTGCTGCGCGTTCTCGATCATCGGCCAGAGGCCGTCCGGATCGAACACGGTCAGCATCAGGTTGATGCGCCGGCCGTCCTCATCGAGCGAAACAGGCTGGCGCCCCGCCAGCAGCGTGCCGAACATGCGCCGGTACGCGACGTTGGCGTCAACCAGGTTCCAGAACCGGTCCAGCACCACGGCAGGATAAGGCTCCTGCTTGCTCAGAATCAGGGCGATGGCCTGCCGCACCATGTGCAGGGGCGGCGCCGCCAGCGCGTGTTCGCTATAGGCCGGCGCGAAGCCGCTCGCCAGCAGCAGCCGGTTGCGCTGGCGCAGCGGCACGGCGAGGCGGTCTGCCAGCGCCAGCACCATCTCGCGGCTGGGCCGCGCCCGGCCCGACTCCAGAAAGCTGATATGGCGCTGCGACACACCGGCCGCTAGCGACAGCGCGAGCTGGCTGTAGCCGCGCCTGCCGCGCCAGTAGCGCAGCAGGCCGGGGAAATCGAGGGCGGCTTCGGAGCCGGGCGTGAGGGGTTCCATGGCAGGCATTACAGCATGGACCGGGAAGCGTGGCGACTACCTCCGAGGTAATCATCGTGATTCAAAAAGTTTTCAGATTCGTCCCATGTCGCAATGCCCCGCGGTTTCCTAGGATGACGGCTCACCCTCATCTTTGATGCTGGCCATTTAATGCAATACGTTATACCATCGACATTCATGATCCGGACCTTCGCCAACAAAGCCACGGCGGCAGTGTTCTGCGGCCGGTACGTCAGCACCCTGCCGCGGCACATTCAGGCCACGGCATTCAGGAAGCTCGGCCTGTTGGACGCAGCGGCCTCGCTGACAGACATGCAGGCGCCGCCGGCGAACCGGCTGGAGGCACTGCGCGGCGTGCGGCGCGGGCAATGGAGCATCCAGATTCACAACCAGTGGCGCATCTGCTTCCGTTTCCAGAACGGCGAAGCATGGGACGTCGACATCGCGGACTATCACCGACAACCGGAGCCAGCATGACCATCAAGCGTGAAGACCTGCCGCGCCTCGATGCCAGTGACGTCGAAACCGGCGAACCCCTCGCGCCGGTGCATCCGGGCGAGATCCTGCGCCAGGACTTCATGGCCCCGCATGGGCTCTCGGCCAATGCGCTGGCCATTGCCCTGCGCGTGCCGGCACCGCGCATCAATGACGTCGTGCGCGGGCGGCGCGCCATCTCGCCCGAAACCGCGTTGCGGCTCGCGCGTTATTTCGGCACGACGCCACAGTTCTGGGCCAATCTCCAGGCCGGGTACGACCTGCGCATCGCCCAGGAGAAGGCCGGCGAGAAGATCGACCGGGAAATCCAGCCGCTGACGGCATGATCCGTGCTTGCGATGCCGTGCAAAACCGTCCACCGGACGCACCATTACCTTGTGACGTAAGCGCCACCGCGCAGTGGTCCAGTCACATGCAGATGGTATGCTTTGACTTTTCAATACCCGCGCGCGTAGGGCGCGCACCCTGATGGAAATAGCCATATTACTGGCGCTCATTCTGCTTAACGGCCTGTTCGCCATGTCCGAAATCGCGCTCGTCACGGCCCGCAAGGCCCGGCTGCAGCGGCAGATTGAAAACGGCGACCGTGGCGCGATAGAGGCCGTCAAGCTCGGAGAGGACCCCACGCGGTTCCTGTCCACCGTCCAGATCGGCATTACCTCCATCGGCGTGCTGAACGGCGTGGTCGGGGAATCCACGCTGGCGGCGCCGCTCGGCGAATGGCTCGCAGGCCTGGGCCTGTCGCAGCCATCGGCCGGCTATACCGCCACGGCCATCGTGGTGGCCGGACTGACCTATTTCTCTATTGTCCTGGGCGAACTGGTGCCCAAGCGGCTCGGCCAGCTGGCGCCGGAGGCCATCGCGCGCGCGGTGGCACGCCCGATCTCGTTCCTTGCCACGGCATCCACGCCGTTCGTCAAGCTGCTGGGCGGCTCCACGCGCCTGGTGCTGCGGTTGCTCGGCGTCAAGACGGATCGCGGCCCGGCCGTGACCGAAGAAGAGATCCACGCGCTGCTTGTGGAAGGCTCGGAGGCCGGTGTCATCGAGCGTCACGAGCACACGATGGTGCGCAACGTGTTCCGGCTCGATGATCGCCAGCTGGCCTCGCTGATGGTGCCGCGCGGCGATGTGGTCTATCTGGACGTTGGCCTTTCCGAGGAAGAGAACCTGCGCCGGATCGAGGAATCGGACCACTCGCGCTTTCCCGTGGTCCGGGGGGGGATGCACGACATTCTGGGCGTGGTCAGCGCGCGTCAGCTGCTGGCCCGCCGCCTGCGTGGCGAGCGTGCCGAGCTGACGGCGGTGCTCCAGCCGGCCGTGTTCGTGCCGGAGAGCGTCACCGGCATGGAGCTGCTCGAGAATTTCCGTGCGTCCGGCGGCCAGATCGCCTTCGTGATCGACGAATACGGCGAGGTGCTGGGTTTGGTCACGCTGCAGGACCTGATCGAGGCCATTACCGGCGAGTTCAAGCCCGATGAGGCAGGTGGCGAGTGGGCCGTGCAGCGCGACGATGGCTCGTGGCTGCTGGACGGCATGATCCCGGTGCCGGAATTCAAGGACCGCCTGGGCCTGCGCGCCGTGCCCGAGGAAGACAAGGAGCGCTACCACACGCTGTCCGGCATGTTGCTCTTGCTGCTCGGCCGCCTGCCGCAGACCACCGACAGCGTGCAGTGGGGCGACTGGAAGTTCGAGATCATCGACATGGACGGCAAGCGCATCGACAAGGTGCTGGCCTCCCAGGTGCCGCCGGAGGAAGGCCCGGAGCCTGAAACCACCGGCTGACGGCCCCGCCTGGGCCCCGCCCGGTCCCACCCGGCCACCCACGAAACGGACGCTCATGCGTCCGTTTTTTATGACCCGCGCCCTAACGCGTTTCCTGCTCAATGGTCAAGACGACATTTGTAGCGACATTGGATTCGTTGTGCGAAATCAAACATCGTTGTTACGCGCAGCGCACGTGTACATAGCCGTTCTCCTAGTTCTGCGTGGCTGCCGTATGATCTGCCTTGCAGCATCCGCAGTACTACGCAGTCGCTAAACAAAATCGAGCGGCGCCAACAGAGCGCCCCGAAAGATGGAATGCATGAACGGGAACGCAAAACGGGTATCGCCCATGGCTGATGTCCGCCTCGGCCTCTACGGCGCCGCGAGTCACTGATGAGCGCGGGCACTCACGACACGCCACCCGCCATGGACGGCAACCGCGCCGTCCAGCCGGCGGCGTTCATCGCCGCGCTGGACGAGCACCGCGCGCAGGTCGGCACGGCCCATCCGCTGGCCGTGCTGGTCATCCGCCTCGACCGCTTCCAGCATGCCTGCGACACCCTCGGCCCGGCGCGCGCCAACCGGCTGCGCGCGGAGATCAAGTCGCGGGTGGCCAGCCTCGCCACCATGCCGGCCGTGATGCAATGGCTGGGCCCGGCCGACCTCGGCGTTGCCTGCGTGCTCCCCGAAGGCACGGACGACCCCGGCTGCCTGAGCATGACGATTGCGGCCGTGCTGGGCCGGCCTTATCTGGTAGATGGTTTCGAATTGTTTCTGTCTTGCAGCATCGGCGCGGCGATGGATCACCCGGACAGCGCCACCGAACGCAACCTGCAGCAGGCCTTCGACGCCATGCTGCAGATCAACCGGCGCGGCGGCGATGGCGTTGGCCGCGCCGACCTGCCCACGCCGCCGCGTATGGCGCCGCTGCTCGCCGCCCTGCCCCATGCCATCGCCCGTGGGGAACTGAGCCTGCATCTGCAACCCCGCGCCTTGCTTTCCACCGCCGAGATCGTCGCCTACACCGTGCGGCTGCGCTGGCAGCACGCGGTGCTGGGCCGCATTGGACCACAGGATTTCCTGCCCGCCGCCGAGGCGCTGGGCATGATGGATGAACTGGGGCAATGGATTCTCCAGCAACTGCTGCCCCTGATGCGGGCCACGGAGGCCGTGGCGCCAGTGCCCTTCACGCTGCTGGCGTCAAGCTCGCAGTTGCAGTCACCCGGCACCATCGACATGCTGCGGCGTGCCGTCGACGCCTATGGCGTCGGCCCGGGCCGGCTCTGCGTGGAAGTGCCGGTGAGCATCGTGCCGGACAGCCCGGAGACCGCCCGCAAGGCAGCGCTGCTGCATGACACCGGCATCGGCATGGCCCTCAGCGACTTCACTGATAATGCGGCAAGCCTGCGCGCGCTGGAAAGCACCCGGCCCGATGTGATCACGCTCGATGCGCGCCATCTGGGGCACGCGACCCGCAGCGGCGACATCGCCGCACACCTGCGCGCGGCATGCGTGCTGGCCCACGCGCATGGCGTGCCGGTCTGTGCCAAGGGCGTGGAGACGCGCGTCCAGCTGGAGGCCGTGCGCGCCTGGGGTTGCGACAGCGTCCAGGGCTACCTGCTGGCGCAGCCGTTCCCTGCGCACTGGCTGGCACAGACCCACGCGGCCATCGTGAACCGCGCGCGGCAACTCCTCGGCCCCAGCCTGAGACCCTGATCGCGGACAGCGCCGATGGCCCGTTTGTCAGCCCCTTTGTCAGCCTCTTTGTCAGCCCGTTTGTCAGCGTTTTCCTACTTACAAATTGGCACACATCCTGCATCGGGATCGGTGGGGGCGACGGTAGAATGTGCCCACTTCTCACTATCCCTAAAGGAGCCACTCGTGAAAAAAGGATGGATCTGGTGCGTACTGTGTGCCACCCTGCTGGCAGGTTGCAACACCATGGCCGGCGTCGGCCAGGACGTGCAGAAGGGCGGTCAGAAACTCGAAAACTCCGCTGAAAAGGCGAAGTAACGCTCTCCGGCGCTCTGCCGCCGGGGCGCCGTAGCTGGCGCCTCGAGGGCCAAAAAAAGCCGGCCGGGAATGAATTCCCGGCCGGCTTTGTATTTTTTACTCCCCGCTTTCCAGCGACCGGGCGATCAGCCCTTGCAGAGCCGCGCGGCTTCCTCGGCAAGCTTGCGGATGCGGCCCCAGTCCTTGGCGGCCACGGCGTCCTTCGGCACGACCCACGAGCCGCCCACGCACACCACGTTCGGCAGGGCCAGGTAGTGCTGGGCCTTGACGATGTCGATGCCGCCGGTCGGGCAGAACTTCAGCTGCGCCAGCGGTCCGTACAGCGACTTCAGCATCGGCACGCCGCCGGCCGCCTCGGCCGGGAAGAACTTCAGGAAGGTGAAACCGGATTCCAGCGCCGCCATGGCCTCGCTGGCGGTGGCCACGCCCGGCAACAGCGTGATGCCCGCGCCCTGCGCGCCATCGGCCAGCTTTTGTGTCAGGCCGGGCGATACCGCGAACTGGGCGCCGGCGTCGCGCACGGCGTGAAGCTGCTCCACGGTCAGCACCGTACCGGCGCCCACCACGGCCTGCGGCAGCGCCTTGGCCACGGCCTGGATGGCCTCCAGCGCCACCGGCGTGCGCAGCGTGATCTCCAGCAGCGGCAGGCCACCAGCGACCAGCGCCTCGCTGACGTGCAGGGCGTCGTCCACCGAGTGGTATTCCAGCACCGGAATCACCGGCACATTGACAAGTCGTTCTAGCAGCGGGGAAGGTTGATTTGGCATGACAGTCCCGATGTTGGGTGGCAAATATTGAGGGGCAGAACACGCCCGTCTGGTTCCAGTCAGGCAATCACCGACACGGATTGCTCCAGGCGCGCCTGTACGGTCTCGGCGCTCGGGATCGGCGCGACCGCGCCATAGCCCGTGGTAGACAGCGCCGCCGCCACATTGGCGTAGCGTGCGGCGTCGAACGGATCGGCGCCCACAGCCAGCCGGGCGATGAAGCTGCCGCCGAAGCAGTCGCCGGCGCCGGTCGCGTCGAGCGGCCGCACCGGGTACGGCGGCACCAGCGAGCGCGCCTCGGGCGTGGCCACGTAGCTGCCCTCCTCGCCCAGCTTCAGCGCCACGAGGCTGATGCCGCAGCCGAGCAGGTAATCGACGATGGCGTCGCGGTCATCGAGCCCCGTGAGCACGGTGATGTCGTCCCAGCTCGGCAGGCAGACGTCGGTCAGCGAAAACGCCTCGCGCATGATGCCGCGCGCGCGGGCCAGCGACCACAGCCGCAGCCGCAGGTTGGTATCGAGCGACACCTGCGTGCCGCCCTTGCGCGCGTGCTCCATCGCGGCCAGCCCGGCGTCACAGGCGCTGGTGCTGATGGCCAGGCTGATGCCGGACAGGTGCAGGAAGCGCGCCTGGGCAATTGCCGCCAGCGGCAGCTGGTCATGGTGATAGCGGCTCGCGGCCGAGCCCTCGCGCAGGTAGTCGAAACGATGGCCGTGGCTGTCGTGCGAAACGAAGTACACGCCCGTGGGCGCCGCCGCGTTCACGCTGACATGGCGGGTATCCACGCGCTCCGTGGTCCACAGTGCCAGCAGGCGCTCGCCAAAGCTATCGGCGCCCACCGCGCTGATGTAGCCGGTGGTGGCGCCCTGCCGTGCGGCGGCGATGCAGAAGTTCGAGGTATCGCCGCCGAAGCCTTGCAGGTAGCGGCTGGCGTCGTCAGGCTGCTGGTTGAATTCGACCAGCGGCTCGCCGTAGGCAAGAATATCGATGCTCATGTCGCAGGTCTCCCTCAGAAGAACGTCTGCACGATGTCGATGACGCGCAACTGGCCGTCCAGCACGGGGATGTGCCGCCACTTGTCGAACGTCAGGCAGGGATGCGAGATGTCGAAGGCAATCATATCCCCGACGCGCACATCGTCGCCAGCCTCGATCTGCAAATAGGCGTGCTGGTCCATCATGCCGGTGACCTGCCAGTGCGCCGGGGTGTCCACCGGGGCGTCCGCGCCGGGCCGGTACAGCCGCGCGGGTATCGGCATGCCGGCGTCGAACGCGGCGTCACGCTTGCCCATGCCGATGATCGCGCGCGTCGGCTCGGGAATCGACTGCACATAAGCCCACAGCTGCAGCGCGGGCAGCAGCCCCTCGCGCATCTGTTGCGCCACGGGGTTGTTGGCCAGGATGCGGGTCTGCGCGGCGCGGTAGATGCCCACGTCGTGGGTCAGGTAGCAGCCGGGGCGCAGCACGATGTCGATGGGGGCGCCGATATCGGTGCGCGAGAACTCCTCGGCCACCACGTCATACCAGGCCGAGCCGGCGCCAGACATGACCACCGGGCTGCGGCTGAAGCGGCCTTCGGCGGCCAGCTGGCGCGTCACGGCCACGGTGCGCTGCAGGAAGGCGCGGATGTCGGCCTCGTGCTGGAGCACGCCTTCGTAGACTTCCACGCCGGCCAGGGAGAGCGCATCGGGCCAGCGCGCCAGCGCGTCCATCACGGCCTGCTGCTGGGCGGCGTCACGCACGCCGGTACGGCCGCCCTCCACGCCCAGTTCCACCAATACCTGGAGCTTCTGGCCACGCGCGCGGAAGAACGCGCCTAGCTGATCGACGAGATCTGCCGAATCGACGAGCGAGAAGAATTCGAAGGACGGATCGCGCAGCAGGTCTGCCACGATCTCCATATTGCGGCGGCCGACCAGCTGGTTGGCCATCAGCACGCGTTTCACGCCATGCGCAGCGGCGGCGGCGGTCTGGTGGGCGGTAGCCAGGGTGATGCCCCAGGCACCTTCCAGCAACTGCCGCGCAAACAGCTTGGGCGCCATGGTGGTCTTGCCATGGGGCGCCAACTGCACGCCATATTCACCCATGAAGCGGCGCATCCACGTGAGGTTGTGCGCAAGACGTTCCTCATAGAGCACAGCGGCCGGCAGGCTGAGGTCCTCGGACAACAGGTTCCAGCCCACCTGGCCCGCATTTTCCGGGGCCAGCGGCGTGTCCATCCGGCCCAGCGCCTTGTTCAGCGGATCGATGATCCCGGCTTGGTATTCCCCCTGATACTTTGTCTCACGCATGCTGTCATCGCCCCGCAAAAATTCTGATTGACGTAATCATAGCCTTGAAACTACGATATTTCATCCTTGTTATAAAGTAACATGCGTCGCCCGGCACCCCTGCCAGGCGGCGCCCATCCGCCCGCCATGACCGCGCCTTTCGACATCCTGACCCGCATTGCCGAACGCGGCCCCGCGCTGCGTCTGGCCGAGCAGAAGGTGGCCCAGGTGATCCTGGAAGACCTGGCCGGCGCGGCGGCGGCCAGCATCAATGAACTGGCGCGCAAGGCGGCGGTGAGCGAGGCCAGTGTCACGCGCTTCGCCAAGGCCATCGGCTGCCGCGATGTGCGCGACCTGAAGCTGCGGCTGGCCCAGGCCACCGCCGTGGGCTCGCGCTTCCTGCAGCCGGTGCCGCTGGCGGAGCCCGGCACGCCGGCGTCGCTGGCGGAGAGCATTCACGCCGATGTCATCAACACGCTGGAGGTCAATCGCAAACTGATCGACCCGGAACGCATTGGCATTGCCGCACGGCTGTTGCTGGACGCGCGCATGGTCTACGCTTTTGGCATGGGTGGCGGCTCGACCTTCATGGCCGACGAGGCGCGCTACCGGCTGGCGCGGCTCGGGCACCCCGTGGCCAGCTATCAGGACGCGGTCCTCCAGAAAATGGTGGCGGCCACGCTGACGCGCGACGACGTAATCCTGGCCTTCTCCGCCAGCGGCAACATGCCCGAGATGCTGGCCAGTTGCGACATTGCGCGCGAGTACGGCGCCCGCCTGATCGCCGTGACGGCACTCGGCTCGCCGCTGGCGGCGCGTGCCGATGTGCTGCTGCCCGTGCGCTCGCTGGAGACGGATTTCATCTTCAAGCCTTCGGCCTCGCGCTACGCAATGCTGCTAGTGCTCGACGTGCTCGCCACGCGCCTGGCCCTGCTGACGCAGGAACAGAGCGCCGAGAAGCTGCGCCGCCTCAAATACGTGCTCGACGCCCATCGCGGCGTGAGCCAGGACAGCGACGGGCCGGACAGCCGCCAGCCGCTGGGAGACTGACCATGCCACACCTGTTCGACACCCTGATCCGCCTCGTAAGCCTGATCGACGGCTCGGGCGCCGCGCCCCGGCTGGCCGACGTGGGCATCCGCGACGGCCGCATCACGCGCATCGACGCCCCCGGCGCCATCGACCCGGACACCGCTTCCCACGTGGTGGAAGGCCACGGGATGGTGCTCGCGCCCGGTTTTATCGACGTCCACACGCACGACGACACCAACGTGGTCCGCCAGCCCGAGATGACGCCGAAGATCTCGCAGGGCGTGACGACGGTGATCGTTGGCAACTGCGGCATCAGCGCCGCGCCGGTCACGCTGGCGGGCGATCCGCCCGATCCGATGAACCTGCTGGGCCGCGCCGAGGCGTTCTGCTACCCGAACTTCCAGGCCTACGTCGAGGCCGTCAACGCGGCACAGCCCGCCGTCAACGTGGCCGCGCTGGTCGGCCACACGGCCCTGCGCAGCAACCATATGGACCGGCTCGACCGCGCCGCCACCCCCGACGAAACCGCCGCGATGCGCGCGCAGCTCGAGGAGGCCCTGGCCCACGGCGCCCTGGGCCTCTCCACCGGGCTGGCCTACGCCAACGCGTTCTGCGCGCCCACCGAGGAAGTCCTCGCCCTGGCCGAGCCGCTCGCAGACGCCGGCGCGCTCTACGCCACCCACCTGCGCAGCGAGTTCGCCGAGATCCTGGACGCCATGGACGAAGCCTTCCGCATCGGCCGTCACGCCCGCGTGCCCGTGGTCATCTCCCACCTGAAATGCGCCGGCGTGCCCAACTGGGGCCGCAGCGGCGAGGTGTTGGACGCGCTGGAAGGCGCCCAGCGCTGGCAGCCGGTCGGCTGCGACTGCTATCCGTACACGGCCAGTTCGTCCACCCTAGATCTCAAGCAGGTGACCAGCGATTTCGACATCCAGGTCACGTGGTCGGAGTCGCACCCGGCCATGGGCGGCCGCCTGCTGGCCGACATCGCCGCCGAGTGGAACGTCGACCTGTTGGAAGCCGCGCGCCGCCTGCAACCGGCCGGGGCGGTCTATCACTGCATGGAAGATGCCGATGTGGACCGCATCCTGCGCCATCCGGCCACGGTGGTCGGCTCCGACGGCCTGCCCAATGACCCGCTGCCGCATCCGCGCCTCTGGGGCGCGTTCCCGCGCGTGCTGGGTCACTACGCGCGTGACCGCGAGCTGTTTCCGCTGACCGTGGCCGTCAACAAGATGACCGGCCTCTCCGCCGAGCGCTTCGGGCTGACCGAACGCGGCTTCGTGCGCGAAGGCTACTGGGCGGACCTGGTGCTGTTCGACGCGGCTACGATCCGCGACGCTGCCAGCTTCACCGACCCGATGCAGCCCGCCGAGGGCATCGCGGCGGTCTGGGTCAACGGCGCGCTGTCCTGGCAGCAGCGCGCGGCTACCGGCGTGCGCGCCGGCCGCTTCCTGCCGCGCGGCAGCCGCGCCACGGCCTGATCCCACGGCCTGATCCCTTTCATCAATAGCAAACAGGAGTTTTCATGGACATCAAGCGTTTCGGCGTGGAAGGCGGCACGGGCCAGGGCGGCTCGCACATGCCCTTCGCCCGCGCGGTAGCCGCCGACGGCTGGCTCTACGTATCCGGCCAGGTGCCGATGGTGGGCGGCGAAGTCATCGACGGCGGCATCGTGGCGCAGAGCCACCAGGCCATCAAGAACGTGCTGGCGATCCTGGCCGAGGCCGGCTACGGCACCGAGCACGTGGTGCGCTGCGGCGTCTGGCTGGACGACGCCCGCGACTTCACCTCGTTCAACAAGATCTTCAAGGAATACTTCGGCGCCAACCCGCCGGCCCGCGCCTGCGTGCAGTCCAGCATGGTGGTGGACTGCAAGGTCGAAGTGGACTGCATTGCCTACAAGAAACCCGCGGCATAAGCCCGCACGGTGAGCCAACCGATTTTTCAACCCGGCCGCTAAGCCCCACAGGAATAGCGGCCTTTTCATAGCGGAAGCGGACCGTCCTCCGGACGGCACCCGCGCAAGGAGACAATATGGGTGCCGTAACAGGAACCACACTCCTGGTCTATGCGCTGATCGCCGTGATCGCGCTGGTCATACTGATCGCCAGGTTCAAGCTCAACCCGTTCATCACGCTGGTGGTGGTGTCCGTCGCGCTCGGCTTTGCCGTGGGCATGCCGATGGGCGACATCATCAAGTCGTTCGAGGCCGGCGTGGGCGGCACGCTGGGCCACATCGCGCTGGTGATCGGGCTGGGCACCATGCTCGGCAAGATGATGGCCGAGTCGGGCGGCGCCGAGCGCATCGCGCTGACGCTGATCGACTTCTTCGGCGAGAAGAACGTGCACTGGGCCATGGTGACCATCGCGTTCATCGTCGGCCTGCCGGTGTTCTTCGAGGTGGGCTTCGTGCTGCTGGTACCGATTGCCTTCAACGTGGCCAAGCGCACCGGTACCTCGATGGTGCTGGTGGGCATTCCGATGGTGGCCGGCCTGTCCGTGGTGCACGGGCTGATCCCGCCCCACCCGGCCGCGCTGCTGGCCGTGACGGCCTATGGCGCCGACATCGGCAAGACCATCATGTACGCGCTGATCGTGGGCATTCCCACGGCAGCCATCGCCGGCCCGCTGTTCGCCAAGCTGATGGACCGCTACGTGAAGCTGCCCGATGTGAACCCGCTGGCCGTGCAGTTCACCGAGGAAGACGAAGGCGTCAAGGCCACGCACGCCCTGCCGAGCTTCGGCATCACGGTGTTCACCATCCTGCTGCCGGTGATGCTGATGCTGATCGGTAGCTGGGCCGACCTGTTCACCACGCCGAAGACCTTCGCCAACGACTTCCTGAAGCTGATCGGCAACTCGGTGATGGCGCTGCTGATCGCCGCACTGGTCAGTTTCTACACCTTCGGCAAGGCGCGCGGCTTCAGCCGCGAGACGATCCTGAAGTTCACCAACGAGTGCGTGGCCCCCACGGCCATCATCACGCTGGTGGTGGGCGCCGGCGGCGGCTTTGGCCGCATCCTGCGCGACTCGGGCATCTCCACGTCCATCGTGGACGTGGCGACCAGCGCCCACGTGTCCGTGCTGGTGCTGGGCTGGCTGGTGGCGGTGATGATCCGTATCGCCACGGGTTCGGCCACGGTGGCCATGACCACGGCGGCCGGCATCGTCGCCCCGATCGCTGCCAGCGTGCCGGGCACCCGCCCGGAACTGCTGGTGCTCTCCACGGGCGCCGGGTCGCTGATCCTCTCGCACGTGAACGACGGCGGCTTCTGGCTGGTGAAGGAGTACTTCAACATGTCCGTGGCGCAGACGTTCAAGACCTGGTCGGTCTGCGAGACCATCATCTCGGTGGTCGCGCTGGGGCTGACGCTGGCCCTGGCAACGGTGGTCTGAGCCTTGGTTTTCCCCCTCTCCCGCCTGCGGGAGGGGGAGCAAAACACGGGATTGCGCACAGCCGCCCTCCCCCCTACACTCCCGTTCGATGCGGCCGCCTAGTACCGCACTTTCGGGAGACTTCGATGACCTTCACCCCGCTGCGGCGCGCCGTCCTGGCGTGCGGCGCCCTCGCCGTCCTGGCATTCCCCGCTTCCAGCTTTGCCGCCGATCCGGTCAAGATCGGGCTGATCGCCCCGTTCTCGGGCAGCTTTGCCGACTACGGCAAGCAGATGGAAGGCGGCGTGAAGGCCTGGCAGAAGCTCCACGGCGACACCGTGGGCGGCCGCAAGGTCGAAGTCATCCTCAAGGACACCACCGGCCCGGTGCCGGACGTGGCCAAGCGCCTGGCCCAGGAACTGGTGGTACGCGACAAGGTGGACATCCTGGCCGGCTTCGGCCTCACGCCCGAGGCGCTGGCCGTGGCCCCCATCGCCGAGCAGGCGAAAAAGCCGATGGTGATCTTCAACGCGGCCTCCTCCGTCATTACCACCAAGTCGAACTACATCGCGCGGGTCTCGATGACGCTGCCGCAGATCTCGGCGCCGATGGCGACCTGGGCGGTGCGCAACAACATCCGCAAGGTGGTCACGCTGGTGGCGGACTACGCGCCCGGCATCGACGCCGAAACCGCGTTCAAGACCAACTTCCTGGGCGGCGGCGGGCAGATTCTCGAGTCGATCCGCGTGCCGCTGCGCAACCCCGAGTTCGCGCCGTTCATCCAGCGCATCAAGGACGCCAGGCCCGAAGCCGTATTCCTGTTCCTGCCCGCCGGCGAACAAGGCGTGGCGTTCATGAAGGGCTTCCGGGAGCGCGGGCTGGCCGCCGCCGGCATCCGCGTGATTGCCACGGGCGACCTGACCGACGACCATGTGCTGCCGGCCATGGGCGACGCCACGCTGGGCGTGATCACCTCGTTCCACTACTCCGCCGCCCATGATTCGAAGGAAAACAAGGCGTTCCTGAAGGCGTTTGCCGAGGCCAACCCGGGCGCCGGCCGGCCCAACTTCATGGCCGTGGCCGCCTTTGACGGCATGGCGGCCATCTACGAGGCCCTGAAGAAGACCGGAGGCGCCACGGACGGCGACAAGTTCCTGGCGGCGCTCAAGGGCATGAAGATCCAGAGCCCGCGCGGCGCCATCACCATCGACCCGGCCACCCGCGACGTGGTGCAGACCGTTTACATCCGCAAGGTGGAAAAGGTCAACGGGGAGCTTTACAACGTCGAGTTCGACAAATTCGACGGGGTGAAGGACTCCGGCAAATAAGCCGGCCCGGCGGCGGCCGCCCTGAAAATCTTTTATTGCGTCGTCAAGAAAGTGCATGACGCGGGTGCCGATTCTTGACCTAAGCTGTTTGATGCACACAAGAAGAACTCCGGAGACGACAAAATGATCAGGACTGCCATATCTTCCGCGGCCGCCGCCGCGATGTTCCTGGCCCTGGCACCTGCCATGGCCGCCCCCGACAACCTCCAGAAGCTACAAAGCTTCAAGCCGACCGGCACCGCCACGCCGGAAACCGTGCCGCAGACCGGCGCGCGCGCTGATGCCATCCGCGAGAACCTCAAGACGATCAAGCTGCCGCAGGGCTTCAAGATCGAGCTGTACGCGGTGGTGCCCGAGGCCCGCCACATGGCGGTGGAGCCGTCCACGGGGGTGGTCTTCGTCGGCACGCGCAAGACCAAGGTCTGGCAGGTGACGGACCGCAACAAGCGCCGTGTGGCGGACGACGTGGTGCAGTTCGCCAGTTCCGTCTCGTTCAAGGTGCCCAATGGCGTCTGTTTCTCCCCGGACGGCATCCTCTACGTGGCCGAGCAGAACCGCGTTCTGGCGTTCCCCGCCGCCCAGTTCTTCGGCGAGGGCGGCCCGGACGTGGCTGTCGGCGTGGTCGTGCCGCAGGGCAAGCTGGTCCCGACCGAGTTCGAGAGCTTCAACCACGGCGCGCGCGCCTGCCGCATCGGCCCGGACAAGAAGCTCTACGTCGCCCTCGGCCAGCCGTGGAACGTGCCGCCCAAGGACAAGCTGGCCGCCCTCGACAGGAATGGCGTCGGCGGCATCATCCGGATCGACCAGGACGGCAAGAACCGCGAGGTCTATGCCCATGGCGTGCGTAACTCCGTGGGCCTGGACTTCAGCCCGGTCGACAAGATGCTCTGGTTCACCGATAACCAGGTGGACGGCATGGGCGACGACCAGCCCCCCGGCGAGCTGAACCGGGCCACCAAGGCGGGCCAGAACTTCGGCTTCCCGTGGTATGGCGGCGGCAAGGTCCGCACGGTCGAGTACAAGGACGCCAAGCCGCCGGCAGACGCCGTCTTCCCGGTGGTGGAGTACGCCGCCCACGCGGCCGACCTCGGCATGTCGTTCTATACCGGCAAGATGTTCCCGGCCAAGTACCAGAACGGCGTGTTTGCGGCCGAGCATGGCTCCTGGAACCGCACCAAGCCGATTGGCGCCCGGGTGGTGTACACGCCGGTCAACGCCGACGGCTCGGTCGGCGCCACCGAGGTCTTCGCCGAAGGCTGGCTGACGGCCAACGGCGAGTACATGGGCCGCCCGGTGGACGTGCAGCAGTTGCAGGACGGCTCGCTGCTGGTGTCCGATGACTACGCCGGGGCGATCTACCGCATCTCCTACGCGGGGGCCAAGTGACGCGACAGGGTTCCCTGACAATCGCCGCCTTGCTGGGAATGACCGTGGCCATGGCCGGGCCGCCGGCCATGGCTGCGGACGCCCAGGCCGGCAGGGCCCGCGCGCTGCAGTGCCAGGCCTGCCATGGCCTGGACGGCAAGTCGAAGCTGCCCGAGGCGCCGCACCTGGCCGGCCAGAACGAGACCTACCTGGTGAAGGCGCTCAAGGACTACAAGACCGGCGCGCGCAAGGACGAGATGATGAACCTGATGGCCAAGCCGCTGACCGACAAGGACATCGCCAACCTCGCGGCGTTCTACAGCGGCTTGAAGCCGTGACCGGAGCGTGCCTTCGGCGGCGACAGCACCGAGATGGCTGACGCCGCCTCGCGCCGGATCAGCCGCATGATCAGCGCGGCGCCGGCGTTGCCGAAGTCCGGCGAGGCCGCGTTATCCAGCGCCGCCGACATCACCCCCAATGCTTCCTGTATACGCTCCAGCTGACGCAGCGCGGGGGCCGACGGCGCCATCGGCCCGGGAAACCCCGGTGTCCCCAACATGCCGGGTGTAATGGACGTGCGGGCGGCGGGTCTTGGTTTTTGCATGGCGATCTCCTTCTGGCTGAGCGGATGATTCCGATCCATGCATTCTGGGAATGAAACTGGCCCAGCGATATGAGACGTTTCTGAAAAGCGATCGGACCAGTCCTACGCCGCCACGCTGACCAGCCGGTCCAGCAGCGCCCGGTCCGCCAGCAGCGCGGCGCTCTCGCCGGCATGCACCACGCGCCCCCGGTCGAGCACCACCGCGCGCTGCGTCATCGCCAGCGCCAGCCGGGCGTGCTGTTCCACCACGATCACCGCCATGCCGCTGTCCGCGATCAGCCCGGCAATCACCCGCCGCAGTTCCTGCACGATGATCGGCGCCAGCCCTTCCATCGGCTCATCCAGCAGCAGCAGCGACGGATTGACCATCAGCGCGCGCGCAATCGCCAGCATCTGCTGTTCCCCGCCGGACAACTGGTTGCCGAGGTTCTTCCGGCGCTCCTCAAGCCTCGGAAAAACCTGAAAAACGCGGGGGATGTCCCACGGCCCGGGGCGCGCCACGGCGCTCAGGTGTTCGGCCACGGTCAGCGACGGAAACACCCAGCGCTCCTGCGGCACCCAGCCGATACCGCCCTGCGCACGCCGGTGTGGCGCCATGCGGGCAAGGTCGCGCCCCTGCCAGTGCAGCCGCCCGCCGCGCAGCCGCGTGAAGCCCATCAGCGTGGCCAGCAGCGTGGTCTTGCCCACGCCGTTGCGGCCCAGCAGCGCCAGGCTGTCGCCGGCGGCGAGCGTCAGGTCGATGCCGTCCAGCACCAGCGCATCGCCGTAGCCCGCGCTGACGCCCTCCATCCGCAGCAAGTCAGTCATGGGCGGCCTCCCCCAGGTACACCTCGCGCACACGCGGGTCGGCGGCGATTTCAGCCGGCGTGCCCTCGGTCAGCACGCGGCCCGCCACCAGCACCGTGATGCGCTCGGCGAAGCGGAACACCAGGTCCATGTCGTGCTCGATAAAGACGATGGTGATGTCGCGCGGCAGGCCGGCGATGACCGCGAACAGCTCCGCGCTCTCGCCCGTGGGAATGCCGGCGGCAGGTTCGTCCAGCAGCAGGATCGACGGCCGCGTGGCCAGCGCCAGCGCCATCTCCAGCAGCCGCTGCTTGCCGTAGGGCAGTTGGCGGGTCTCCACGTCGGCATCGGCGTCCAGCCGCAGCATGGCCAGCACCGCCATGGCCTCGTCCACGAGGGCCGTCTGGGAGGCCACCGTGTGTGCCCAGATGCGTGCCGCCCCGGTGCGCTCGGCCACCGCCAGCACCACCGATTCGAGCACCGTCAGCCCCGGGAACAGCGTGTTGATCTGGAACGTGCGCGTCATGCCCAGCCGCACGCGGGCGTGCTGGGGCAGCGCGGTGATGTCCTGGCCGCCCAGCCAGATCCGCCCCGCCGAGGGCGGCAACGCCCCGGTCAGCAGGTTGATGAAGGTGGTCTTGCCGGCGCCGTTCGGGCCGATCAGCGCGTGGCGTGCGCCCGGCGCGAAACTGAGCGAGATGTCGCTATTGGCGGCGAAGGCGCCCCAGGTCTTGCCGAGCCCTGCCGTGCGGAGCATGGCCGTCATGGTGCCGCCCCCCGGCCCCGCCGCAACCGGCCCGCGATGGCGCTGGCCGCGCCCATCACGCCGCCCTTGGCGAACAGCACCATCAGCACCAGCAGCAGGCCGATCCAGAACTGCCAGTAGACCGGGTTGATGCCGGCCAGCACGTCCTGCGCGATCATGAACAGCGCCGCGCCGACCAGCGCGCCATAGAGCCGGCCCGTGCCGCCGAGCACCAGCATGACCAGCAGCTCGGCCGAACGCGGGAAGCCCAGCACGTCGAGCCCGACGAACTGCGTGGTCTGGGCCAGCAGGCCACCGGCCACCCCAGCCACCGCCGCCGACACCGCGAACACCGCCCCGAGCCGGCGCGGCACGTTGGCGCCCAGCGCCGGCATGCGCCGCACGCCCTCGCGCACGGCGCGCAGCGACAGCCCGAACGGCGACGCGACGATGCGGCGCACCGCCACGAACAGCAGGAAGGTCACCACGAGGCTATATATATAGGCAGTCTTGCCGAACAGGTCGAATTCGAACAGCCCGAGCACCTTGCCCATGGTCACGCCGGACAGCCCATCGACCCCGCCAGTCAGGAAGGCGGCCTTGTTGGCGGCCTCGAACAGCATCAGGCCAATGCCGAGCGTGACCATCAGCCGGGTCAGGTCGCCGCCGCGCACCACCAGGAAGCTGCACAGCCAGCCCGCCAGCCCGGCCACGGCGCCGGCGGCCAGCAGGCCGGAAATTGGCTCGCCCCAGCCATGCGCGCCCAGCAGGCCCGCCGTATAGGCGCCCAGCCCGAAGAAGGCCGCGTGGCCGAGCGAGACAATGCCGGCATAGCCGAGGATCAGGTCCAGCGACAGCGCGAACAGGCCGGTAATCAGGATCTGGCTGCCGAGGATCAGGTAGTCAGGCAGCAGGAAGAAGACCGCCACCGGCACAAGCCAGAAGACGATTTCGGCCGGATGCCAGCGGCCATCGGGCAGGCGGTGGCGCAGGGCGGCCGCCGGCTGGGCGGCGCGATCGGTACGCAGCACGGATTTCATGCGCGCCTCCCGAACAGCCCGGCCGGGAAGGCCACCAGCAGCACCACCATCATCGCGTAGATCACGAACGCGCCCACCGCCGGCACGTAGTACTTGCCGGCCACGTCCGCCACGCCGAGCACGATCGCCGCGAGCAGCGAGCCGCGGATGGAGCCGGCGCCGCCCACGGCCACCACCAGCAGGAAATACACCATGTACTTGAGCGGGAAGGCTGGATCGAGCCCGAGCACGTCGATGCCCAGCCCGCCGCCAAGACCCGCCAGCCCGGAGCCGAGCGCGAACGTGAGGCTGAATACCCGCTCCACGTTGATGCCGAGGCCGCGCGCGGCCTGCTGGTGATCCACCGCCGCCCGCACCTGCGCCCCGAAGCGCGTACGCGCCACCAGCCACCCCAGCGCCAGCGTGATCACCACCACCACACCGATCAGGAACAGCCGATAGGCGCCCAGGTCGATCCCGGCCACCTGCACCTGCCCGATCAGCCACTCAGGAAGCGCCACCGGCTGCTGGCCGGGGCCGAACAGCCACGTGGCGCCAGCCATCGCCATGAAGGTCAGGCCGATGGAGAACAGTACCTGGTCGAGGTGGCTGGCCTGGTACAGGCGCCGATAGAGCGTGCGCTCCAGCCCCCAGCCCACCGCCGCCGCCCCCAGGAAGGCCAGCGGCAGCGCCGCCAGGAACGGCACGCCGGCGCGGTTCATCAGCACCACGGCCACATAGCCGCCGAGCATGGCAAAGGCGCCATGAGCCAGGTTGACGAAGTTCATCAGCCCCATGGTCACGGACAGGCCAATGCTGATCAGGAACAGCAGGCTGCCGTACGCCAGGCCGTCGAACAGCACGCCAAGGAAACTCGCGATCACCGGGGTTGTCCTCCGTTTTCAGGGTTGCCGCCGGATTGTTCAGTGTGCGCCGCTTTTTTGCAATCGGGCCCCACCCGCCCGCGCCGGGTTTCGCGGGGTTGTCTGGCGCGTTGTCTGGTTTACATCGCCCCGGCCACGCGCTAACGTCCTGAAACCCGACCGCGAGGGACATTGCCATGCCGATCGACCGCCGCACCTTCCTGGGATTTTCCGCCACGCTGGCCGCCTTGCCGGCCACCCCTGCCCTGGCCGCCGCGCATGCAGCCGCTCATGCCGCCACCGTGGAGGCGCCGATGCGGCGCAAGATCCCGGGCACCAACGTGCAGTTGCCGGTCATCGGCATGGGCACGGCGGATACCTTCAACGTGGGCACCGGCGCCGACGAGCGCACCCCGCTCACCGAGGTCATGGCGCTGTTGCTGCAGCGCATTCCCGGCGCGGTGGTGGACACCGCGCCCAGCTACGGCAGCGCGGAAGCCGTCACCGGCGACCTCCTGCAGGCGGCCAAGGCCCGCCAGCGGGTGTTCCTGGCGACCAAGATTTCCACCAGCGTGGCGCAGGTGCCGGCGCAGTTCGCCCGCTCGCTGTCCGATCTCCACGTGGAAAGCGTGGATTTGCTGCAGGTGCATAACCTGATCGACTGGCAGAACAACCTGCGCTGGCTGCGCCAGCAGAAGGAAGCCGGCAAGACACGCTACATCGGCATCACCCACTATCGGGAAGACTCGCACGACACCCTGGCGCAGATCCTTCGGCACGAAAAGATGGATTTCCTCCAGATCAACTACTCGGTGGGCGAGCGCAACGCCGAGAAGACGCTGCTGCCGCTGTGCGAGGAGCGCGGCGTGGCGGTGCTGATCAACCGGCCGTTCCAGGATGGGCGGCTGTTCAGCGCGGTGAAAGGCAAGCCGGTGCCCGACTGGGCCGGCGAGGTGGACTGCACCACGTGGGGCCAGCTCTTCCTGAAGTTCGTGGTCAGCCACCCGGCCGTGACGGCGGCTATCCCGGCCACGTCCAAGCCGCGCAATATGGCCGATAACCTCAGCGCGGCGTTCGGCCGCATGCCCGATACGCGCGAGCGGGCCCGCATTGCCGCTGCGCTGGCCTGAGCGCCGGCCATGGCTGCGCCCCCGCCTCTACCTGACACCGCCCGGCCGCTGCAACGCGGCTTCGGCATGCGCCCCGGCGAGGCCCCCGCCGTGGTGGCGGGCTTCCTGTTCTTCTTCTGCCTGTTCGCCAGCTATTTCATGCTGCGGCCCGTGCGCGAGACCATGGGCATCGCCGGCGGCGTGCAGAACCTGCAATGGCTGTTCACCGCCACCTTCGTGGTGATGCTGGTGGCCATTCCGTTCTACGGCGCCTGCTGCAAGTGGCTGCCCCGGCGTCGATTCGTGCCGTGGGTCTACGCGTTCTTCATCGCCAACCTGCTCGGCTTTGCCTTCGCCACGCGGGCGATGCCGGACAACGTATGGCTGGCGCGCGTGTTCTATGTCTGGCTCTCGGTCTTCAACCTGTTCGTGGTATCGGTGGCGTGGAGCCTGATGGCCGATGTGTTCCGTCCCGACCAGGCCAAGCGGCTGTTTGCGCTGCTGGCAGCGGGTGCCAGCGCCGGTGGGCTGGCCGGTCCATTGCTGGGTGGCTGGCTGGTGGGAAGCATCGGGCTGACGGGGCTGATGGTGCTGTCGGCGGCGCTGCTGGCCGCCACGCTGCCGGGCGTGGGCTTCCTGTTCGGCTGGCGCCGCCGCGCGGGGGCTGGCATGGCGGGCGTGGGCGGTGCCGGTGCCGGGCAAGACCCGGCCGAGCCGGTCGGCGGGGGGCTCTGGGCGGGGCTGGTGCTCGTGGCGCGCTCGCGCTACCTGCTTGGCATTGGCGTGTTCGTGATCCTGCTCGCCACGGCGAGCACCTTTCTGTACTTCGAGCAGGCCAAGCTCGTTGCGGCCACGTATCCGTCGCGCGCCCAGCAGACGCAGGTCTTCAGTGCGCTCGATGCCACGGTGCAGGCGCTGACCATCGTCATCCAGCTCTTCTTCTCGGGCCGCGTGGCGCGGCGCTACGGCGTGACCGCGCTGCTGACCGGCGTGCCCGTGCTGGTGACTCTCGGCTTCCTGGCGCTGGCGGTCTGGCCGACCTTCGCGGTGCTGGCCGGTGTGATGATCGTGCGGCGCGTGGGCGAGTACGCGCTGCTGCGCCCCGGGCGCGAGATGCTGTTCACCGTGGTGGACCCGGAAACCAAGTACAAGGCCAAGAACGTTATCGACACGGCGGTCTATCGCGCCGGCGACGCGGTGAGCGCCTGGGTGCGCACCGCCATCGACGCCATCTCCGGCCACCCCGCCTCCGTGGCGCTGGCCGGCGCGGTGCTGGCCATCGCGTGGGCCTGGCTGGGCTGGTGGCTGGGCCGGCGGCACGAAGGCCAGCTGACACCCGCCGGGGACGCGCCCACCGTGCTCGCACGCGGCGCGCCGGGCGGCCGATAATCGAGCATCCGTCTGGCCGCGCGCCGCCGATGGCCGTATAGTCGTGACCTGTTCGCGCGCCAAGCGCGCCGCCCCACACGCTTGCCTAGGAGCCCCCATGAAGACCAAAGCCGCCATCGCCTGGAAAGCCGGCGCCCCGCTGACCATCGAAGACGTCGACCTGGACGGCCCGCGCGCCGGCGAGGTGCTCGTGGAAGTCAAGGCCACCGGCATCTGCCATACCGATTACTACACGCTGTCAGGCGCCGATCCGGAAGGCATCTTCCCGGCCATCCTGGGCCATGAGGGCGCCGGCATCGTCACCGACGTGGGCCCGGGCGTGACCTCGCTCAAGCCGGGCGACCACGTGATCCCCCTCTACACGCCGGAATGCCGCCAGTGCAAGTTCTGCCTGTCGCGCAAGACCAACCTGTGCCAGGCCATCCGCGCCACGCAGGGACGCGGCCTGATGCCGGACGGCACCTCGCGCTTCTCGATCGACGGCAAGCCGATCTTCCACTACATGGGCACGTCCACCTTCGCCAACCACATCGTGGTGCCGGAGATCGCGCTGGCCAAGATCCGCCCGGACGCGCCGTTCGACAAGGTCTGCTACATCGGCTGCGGCGTGACGACCGGCGTGGGCGCCGTGCTGTTCACGGCCAAGGTGGAAGCCGGCGCCAATGTGGTGGTATTCGGCCTCGGCGGCATCGGCCTGAACGTGATCCAGGCCGCCAAGATGGTCGGCGCGGACAAGATCATCGGCGTGGACCTGAACCCGGGCCGCGAGGCGATGGCGCGCAAGTTCGGCATGACCCACTTCGTCAACCCCAAGGACGTGCCGAACGTGGTGGACCACATCGTCCAGCTCACCGACGGCGGCGCCGACTACTCGTTCGAGTGCATCGGCAACACGCAGGTCATGCGCCAGGCGCTGGAGTGCTGCCACAAGGGCTGGGGCAAGTCGATCATCATCGGCGTGGCGGAAGCCGGCGCGGAGATCTCGACGCGCCCGTTCCAGCTGGTGACGGGCCGCGAGTGGAAGGGTTCGGCGTTCGGCGGCGCACGCGGCCGCACGGACGTGCCGAAGATCGTCGACTGGTACATGGACGGCAAGCTCAACATCGACGACCTGATCACGCATACGCTGCCGCTGGACCGCATCAACGAAGGCTTCGACCTGATGAAGCGCGGCGAATCGATCCGCTCGGTGGTGCTGTACTGATGCAGACCGACCTGGAACTGCTCGCCGAGCACGGCTGCCACGGCGGCGTGCAGCGCTTCTACCGGCACCACTCGGCGGCCATCGGGCTGCCGATGCGGTTCTCGGTGTTCCTGCCGAAGGAAGCGCTGGGCACGGGCACCGCCCGCGTGCCGGCGCTGTTCTACCTGGCCGGGCTGACCTGCACCGAGGAAACCTTCCCGATCAAGGCCGACGCCCAGCGCTACGCCGCCGAGCACGGCATGATGCTGATCTCGCCCGATACCAGCCCGCGCGGGGCCAACGCGCCGGGCGAGGCCGACAGCTGGGACTTCGGCGTCGGGGCCGGCTTCTACGTGGATGCCACCGAGGCGCCGTGGCACATGCACTGGCATATGGAGAGCTACGTGGCGAGCGAGCTGTTCGCCATCGCCACCACGGAACTGCCCGGCGATGCCGCGCGCGTGGGCATCTTCGGCCATTCGATGGGCGGCCACGGGGCGCTGGTGCTGGCGCAACGCTATCCGCACCGTTTCCGCTCGGTGTCCGCCTTCGCGCCGATTGCCGCGCCGATGAAGTGCCCGTGGGGCGTCAAGGCGTTCAGTGGCTACCTGGGCAACGATCCGGTGCGCTGGGCCGAGCACGACGCCAGCGAGCTGATGACCGGGCAGGATGCACCGCCCTTCCCGGCCGGCATCCTGATCGACCAGGGTCTGGCCGACCGCTTCCTTGAGGAACAACTGCATCCGGAAGCGTTCGAGGCTGCCTGCAAGGTGGCCGGCCAGCCGCTGACGCTGCGCCGCCACGCCGGCTATGACCACGGCTACTACTTCATCCAGACGTTCATTGCCGACCATATCCGGCACCACGCCGCCCAACTCTGACTCTGACTCTGACACCGAGCACGCCATGCCTTACGCCGCCGATCCCATCGTCATGCTGTCCGCGCGGGCGCTGTCGCAGGCCATCCACGGTGGCGAAGTATCTTGCCGGCAGGTCATGGCCGCCTATCTGGCCCATATCGCGCAGGTCAACCCGGGCAGCAACGCCATCGTGGCGCTGCGCGACGAGGCGGCGCTGATGGCCGAGGCCGCCGCCGCCGACGAAGCGCTGGCGGCGGGCCGCTCCGCAGGCTGGATGCATGGCATGCCACAGGCGCCCAAGGACCTGGCGATGACGCGCGGCATCCGCACCACCTTCGGCTCGCCGATCTACAAGGACAACGTGCCGGCCAGCGATGGCGTCGTGGTCGAGCGCGCGCGGCGCGCCGGGGCAATCCTGATCGGCAAGACCAACACGCCCGAGTTCGGGCTGGGCTCGCAGACGTTCAACCCGGTCTACGGCGCCACGCTGAATCCGTACGATGCCACGCGCACGGCGGGCGGCAGCAGTGGCGGCGCCGCGGCGGCACTGGCGCTGCGCATGCTGCCCGTGGCGGACGGCAGCGACTTTGGCGGCTCCCTGCGCAACCCGGCCGGCTACTGCAACGTGTTCGGCTTCCGGCCCTCGGCGGGCCGCGTGCCCTACGGCCCCACGCCCGAACTGTTCCTGCCGCAGCTTGGCTGCGAAGGGCCGATGGCACGCACGGTGGCGGACCTCGCCCTGCTGCTGGCCACGCAGGCCGGCCCGGACACACGCACCCCGCAGGCGTTGCCGGCCGACCCGGTGCTGGCCTCGCTCACGCCGGCAAACGTGGCGGACGTGCTGCGCACCGGCCTCACCGGCAAGCGCGTGGCCTGGCTGGGCGACTGGGGCGGCTACCTGCCGATGGAAGACGGCATCCTGCCGCTGTGCGAGCAGGCGCTGCGCTTCTTCCCGGACTTCGGCGTCAGCGTGGAGGCCATCGGCGCGCCCTACCCGCCCGACAAGATCTGGCAGGTCTGGCTGACCCATCGGCATTTCCTCGTCGGCAACGCGCGCATGGCGCTCTACCGCAACCCGGCCACGCGCGCACAACTGAAGCCCGAGGCCATCTGGGAGATCGAAGGCGCGCTGAACCTGACCGCCAGCGACCTCTACACCGCCAGCACCGAACGTTCGGCGTGGTACAACGCGCTGCAACGCACCTTCGCCACGTTCGACTACGTGGCGGTGCCCTCGGCGCAGGTGTTCCCGTTCGATGTGAAGCAGCCGTGGCCGAAATCGATCGCCGGCCGGCAAATGGATACCTATCACCGCTGGATGGAGGTGGTGGTGGCGTGGACGCTGTCCGGCTCGCCGGTCATCAGCGTGCCGGTGGGCTTCAGTGCGGAAGGATTGCCGATGGGCATGCAGCTGATCGGCCGCCCGCGCGACGACCTGGGCGTGCTGCAACTCGCGGCGGCCTATGAGCAGGCGCGCGACTGGGTGGGTAGCCGGCTGCCGCCGGCGATGGTGGACTGACCTCGGCCGACTGACCCCAGCGGATTGACCCCAGCGGATTGATCCCAGCGGACTGACCTCGGTGCACTATCCTGAAGGCTCCCCATCCCCGTAGGAAGGAGCCTGCCATGGGCACTTCACGTCACATCGCCCTGGCGCTGGGCCTGCTCTTCGCGAGCGGTGCCGCGCTGGCGCATAACTGCCCCAACGAGATGAAGGCCATCGACGCGAAACTGGCGACCAAGCCGGCGCTTTCGCAGGCCGACATGACCAAGGTCCAGAAGCTGCGTGCCGACGGCGAAGCGCAGCACAAGGCCGGCAATCACGACGCCTCGATGAAATCGCTAGGCGACGCGAAGAAGATCCTGGGAATCTGAGCCCCGGGTCCGGCCAGGTCAGGCCAGCTCAGGCCAGTCCTCAGGCCACGCGCAGCAACTGGCGCGCGTGGCTGGCAAACAGCGGCGCCGCACGGTCCGCCGCGAGACGAATGCGCTCCTGCAACGGGCCATTGCCGACCTGATAGCCATCGAAATCCGCCGTGGACGCATACACGCCAATCGGCAGCGTCAGCGCCTGGAGGAAGCCGAACAGCGGGCGCAGCTGGTGCTCCAGCACCAGCGCGTGCCGCTCACTGCCGCCGGTGGCGGCCAGCAGCACCGGCGTATGGACCAGCGCGTTCATCCCGACCAGATCGAACAGATGCTTGAAGTGGCCCGGGAACGAGCCACGGTAGACCGGCGCGGCGGCGATCAGCAGGTCTGCCGATTCGATGTCCGCCAGTTGTGCCTCGATCTCCGCAGGCAGTTCCTCGCGCGACAGCGCGCCGCCCAGCGGGCGGGCAATCTCGCTCAGGTCCACGACGCGGGTGTCGAGCACGAGCCGTTCTTCCAGCGCCCCGAGCAGTGCCTCCACCAGCACCCGCGTGCGCGAGGGCTGATGGACACTGCCATTGACGGCGACGACTTTGAGGGGTGTGACCACTGGTGTACCTCCGTTTGGATCGACCCCTACCTTAGCGCCGTCGCCGCCGAGGGCGAACGAAGGAATTCGAGTATGGATAGATGAAGTGCCGATCAGAACGACGGCACCATCGCGCCCTTGTACTTTTCCTTCATGAACTGGCGCACGTCTTCCGACTGGTACGCCGCCACGAGTTTCTTGACCCACGGCTTGTCCTTGTCCTGCGCGCGCACCACGATGATGTTCGCGTACGGGCTGCGGATGTCTTCCATGGCGATGGCGTCCTTGGTCGGCTGGAGGCCGGCGGCGAGCGCGTAGTTGGTGTTGATCACCGCCGCGCTCACGTCAGGCAGGGCGCGCGCCAGCTGGGCGGCGTCCAGTTCCACGATTTTCAGTTTCTTCGGGTTCTCGGCCACGTCCAGCGGCGTGGCGTTCACGCCGTTGGTGCCCACGCCCGGCTTCAGCTTGATCACGCCCTGCGCGGCCAGCAGCAGCAGCGCGCGGTTCTCGTTCGACGGGTCGTTCGGCACGGCCACCTTCGCGCCCTGTGGCAGGTCCTTCGGCGACTTCAGTTTCTGCGCATACATGCCCAGCGGCGAGATATAGGTGTAGCCCACGCTGACCATCTTGTAGCCGCGCTGCTTGACCTGGCTGTCCAGGTACGGCTGGTGCTGGAAGCTGTTGGCGTCCAGATCGCCGGCGTCCAGCGCGGCGTTCGGCTGCACGTAGTCGTTGAACTCCACCACCTTCACGTTCAGGCCGTTGCGCTTGGCCACCTTCTGCACCACTTGCCAGACCTCGGCGTCCGGGCCGCTCACGGTGCCCACGCGCACGGTCTGTTCCTGGGCCACAGCGTTGCCGGCGGCCATCACGCCAAATGTCGCCACCACCATGGCGGCGGACAGGGTCTTTGCGAACGAAAGCGTCTTCATACGTCTTTTTCCTCAGGATCGAAGGCCGCGCGCGCGGATCGGCGGCGGCGGGGCCGCGTCGGGTGGACGCGGCCGGGACGAAACTTTACCTCAATGTTCCTTGCCGACCGGGTGGCTCGCCACGGCCGGCGCGTCCTGCCAGCCCCCGCCCAGCGCCACGAACAGGTTGATCTGGTCCATGGCGATCTGCGCGTCCGAGGCGGCCAGCGCGGCGTCGTTGTTAGCCAGCGTGCGGTCCGCGTCCAGGCTCTGCAGGTACGGCGAGCGCCCTGCCTGATACAGCAGCCGGTTGTGCCTGGCGGCCTCGTCGGCCTTGTCGCGTGCGTCGCGCAGCGCCTGGTTGCGCTCGAGTTCGTGCGTGTAGCTGGAGAGCGCGCTTTGCGTCTCGCGCAGCGCGCGCAGCACCACGCCATCGAAGTGGGCCAGCGCGCCCTCGGCGCCGGCTTCCATGTTGTGGATGCGGGCGCGCGTGCCGCTGGTCGGAATCGTCCACGAGATCGCCGGGCCCCAGCCCCAGTGCGCGGTCGGCGCCTGGCCCAGGTGATCCAGAATGCCGGTGAACCCCGCCGAGGCGCCGATGCGGATCTGCGGATAGAGGTCCGCCGTTGCCACGCCGATCTTGGCCGTCGCCGAAGCCAGTTCCCGCTCGGCCTGACGGACGTCCGGACGGCGCTTGAGCAGCGCCGCGCCATCGCCCACCGGCAGGGCCTGGCGCAGCGTGGGCACGTGCTCGCACGCCACGCTCGACATGTCCAGCGCGGTGGGCGGCTTGCCCAGCATCACGGCCAGCCGATAGGCGGCGCCTTCCTGCTCGGCGCGGTACCTGGGCAGCACGGCGCGCAGCGCATCGGCCTGCGCCTGTGCGCGCAGCACGTCCGTGGGCATGCCGCGTCCCGCATCGACCATCTTCTGGGCGAGCTGCGCGCCGCGCACCTGGAGGTCGAGCTGATGCTGGGCCACGTGCAGTTCATGCGTGGCAGTGCAGCCCTGCATATAGGCGCGCACGGTTTCCGCAACCACGCCTACGCGGGCCTGGTCCAGCGCCGCCTGGCTGGCCTGCGCGCCGGCCAGCGCGGCTTCATCGGCGCGGGTGAGCTTGCCCCAGAAGTCGATCAGGTACGACACGTCGAAGCCGATGTCGCCGAAGTTCATCGCCGGGATCTTTTCTTCCTTCAGCAGCGGCTCGCCGGCAATCTGGCCGCGCTCCGCGCTGGCGCGGAACTTGGCCTCGGGGAGGTTCTCCGCTTCCACCTCGTGATACACGGCGATGGCGCGCTTCAGGTTGGCGGCGGCCACGCGCAGGTCGGTGTTGGCGACGAGCGCCTGCTTCACCAGCCCCTCGATCTTCGGGTCGTCATAGAGCTTCCACCAGTCGTTGGGCACCTCGCCGATCGACACCGCCGGGTTGTCGGCACCCTGGAACGGGCCGTTGGCGGTGGTGGCGTTGACCACGGCATCCCCGGGCACCTTGTGGTCAGGGCCGACGGTCATGCAGGCTGCCAGCGCGAGCGGGAGCAACCCCGCCAGCGTGGCACGGGTGAAGCGACTCACTGCGCTGTTCACTGCGTACCTCCTCCGGTCACCGAGACCGTGGCGGTACGTCCGGCCACCAGCCGCACGTCGGCGGGCATCTGGTCGAACTGGATCCGCACCGGCACGCGCTGCGCCAGACGCACCCAGTTGAACGTGGGATTGATGTTGGGCAGCAGGCTGTTGCTGCTGGTGCGGTCACGGTCCTCGATGCCGGCTGCGATGCTTTGCACATGGCCATGCAGCACGCCCTTCTCGCCCATGATGCGGATGTCCACCGGGCTGCCGATATGGATGCCGTGCAGCTTGGTTTCCTCGAAGTAGCCTTCCACATGGAAGGACCGGGCATCGACCATCGACAGCACGGGCTTGCCGGTGCTCACGTAGTCACCCAGGCGCGGCAGGCGGTCGTTGACGTAGCCCTCCACCGGGCTCACCACGCGCGTGCGGTCCAGGTTCAGCTTGGCCACGTCCACGGCGGCTTCGGCCTGCGCCAGCGTGGCCTCGCCCTGCTGCACCCGGGCCAGCCCTTCCTCGATCACTTCCCGCGACACCACCTCGGCCAGCTTCTGGCTGCGGTTCGCCTCGCGGCGGTACTGGGCCAGGCTGGCGCGCATTGCAGCAGCCGTGGCCTGGGCCTGGCGCAGCGCCAGCGCGTAGCGTTCATGGTCAATCTCGAACAGCAGGTCGCCAGCCTTCACGCGCTGGTTGTCCTTGACGGCGATGCGCGTGACCAGGCCCGAGACATCGGGGGCCACCTGCACCACCTCGGCGCGGATATGCCCGTCGCGCGTCCACGGCGCCACGGTGTAGTAATCCCACAGATGCTTGACGACAACCGCGCCCACGGCGGTGACGGCCAGCGTCAGCACGACTGGCCCGAGCGAAGAGAGTTTGAATTTCATGATTGGAACCACGGCACCACGGCAACCACCCCACCCAGGACGATCGCGTACAGCGCCAGATTGAACAGAGAACGGTGCCACACGAGCTTGTAGAACCCCAGGCGCGTCAGCACTGCACGCGCGCCACTCGTGATGGCAAAGGCGGCCAGCATCCACACCAGCAGGCTGGGGATGAACACGCCATAAAGACTGAATTCGCCGGGCATCAGGCGCCTCCGGTAACAGGGGCCGGCATCACGGCCGGCGGGAACAGGGCCACTTGCATCTCCACCAGGGCAGCCAGCGCGATGCGCGACTGCACCTTGCGCTGCGCGTTGGCCAGCCGCGTGTGCAGCGCCGGCGGCGGTGCGTCGCGCTTGCCGTCCAGCCGCGCCTGGTAGTAGCCGGCCACGCTGCGCAGCACGCGCTTGATGGCATGCTGCTCGGGCGCCGACAGGCTGGGCATCTCGCGCTGGAGCGCCAGCGTGGTCAGCTCCACGCGCACCTCGCTGAAGCCATCGGGCGATACCTCGCTCTCGCTGGCGGCCAGCCGGGGCACCAGTTGCGCCAGCCGGTCCAGCATGCGCGCGCGCAGCCGGGTGTGTTCCTCGGGGCGGGTGCCCACTGCGTTGTCGGCGATATCGCCCCAACTGGATCGCACCAGCCGGCGCGTGGCGGCGGCGGTGCCGAACGGCCGCATCACCAGCGTCCAGACCAGCGCGAACGCGATGCCAGCGATGCCAGCGATATTGCTGTTGAAGAAGGTATGGAAGTCCGCGCTGTAGGCACCCGAGATGCCGATGTCGTTGGCCGTGACCACCGCCAGCGGCATGCCGATCATCGCCAGGCGCGGCTGCGCCACCAGCAGGCCGATGATCAGGTACGGCACGGCGAACATCAGCACCAGCATCTCGAAATCATGTGCCACGGGCAGCACGGCGAACAGGAACACCATCGAGATCACCATGCACACCACGTTCCAGTTGAAGAATGACTGGATCATCGGCGCGGGTTCGTCCAGGGCGGCAAAGAAGCAGCACGACACCGCGCCCAGCGCCACCGCGCCGGCGCCATCGGCCCAGCCCATGTGGATCCACAGCATGCCCATGGTGAAGATAGACAGCGCCACCGTGACGGTGGAGAACAGCAGCAGGCCGTGGTCGTAGTGGCGGGTCTGACCGACGTCCCAGCGCCGGAACTCGGGCACCCAGCCGCCGCGCACGTCGCGCTCGCCCATGCGCCGGCACAGGGACACGCAGTCGCGCCACAGCGCCACCATCTGTTGCAGGCGGTCTTCGGCGGCGGTGACCAGCGCGGCGTCCCAGCCCGGTTCCAGCGGCGTACTGGTCAGCACCGGCGGCGCGTCCACCGCCCCGCCCTGAATCCACGCGCGGGCCGCTTGCATCTGGGCACGCAGGGTGTCCGGCAAGCCGCCGGCGGCCTGGAGCGATTCCACGATGGACGCCAGCGAGGACATCACCGGCAGCAGCATCGTCATGCGCCCGCGCAGTTCACGCGCGGCACGCACCCGGGCGATGCTTTCGGTGTCGTAGCCCAGCTGGCTGATGAGTTGATCGAGGGCCAGGATGTCGGCGGCCAGGCGGTGGCGGCTCTGGTGGCGCGTGACCTGCATGCCGGGGCTGGGCGAGAGCATGTCGCCGGCCCAGAGTGCGGCGTCGGCCATCCACTGGCGCGACTTGTGGCGCAGCACGTCCGCCACGCTCGCCGGGAACACCACGGCGCCGACCACGGCCGCACACAGGATGCCCAGGCTGATTTCCTCGGCCCGGGCAATGGCGATATCGAAGATGGCGGTGGGATTGTCCACCGCCGGCAGCGCCACCAGCGGCAGCGTGTAGGCGGCCAGCATGAAGACGTAACTGCGCGGGGTGCGGTGCAACAGGGCGATGTAGAGCAGGCAGCCGGTCCAGAGCGCCACGGCGCCCATCAGCAGCGGCGGCGAATTGACCAGCGAGGGCACCATCGCCACGCCGGCCGCGGCGCCCATCAGCGTGCCGAGCACGCGGTACAGCGCCTTGGAGCGCGTGGCGCCGGTCAGCGGATGTGCCACCACGTAGACGGACGCCATCGCCCAGTACGGACGCGGCAGGCCCATGTACATCGCGATCCAGAGCGCCAGCATGGCGGCGGCAAACGCCTTGAACGAGAAAACCCAGTCCCGTGCGGATGGCCAACTGCCCATGATGCTCAGGACTCCAGCTTGGCCGCCGCGGAAGCGGCCCCTGAGGCCTTGTACAAGGCGCCCAGCACGCGCAGCGTGGCTTCGAGGTCAGTCTCGCTGATCTCGGCGAACACTTCGGCGCGCAGTTGCTTGAGTTCGGCTTCGATCTGCTCGGCCATGCGCTCACCGGCCTCGGTGAGCGAGAGCACGTTGGCGCGGCGATCGCTGGGGTCCACCTCGCGGCGGACCAGCCCGGCAGCGCTCAGTTGATCGACCAGACGGACCAGCGTGGCGCCTTCCACGCCCACGTAGTCCGCCAGCGTCACCTGGCGCACCCCGCCGCCGAGGCGGCGAATGAAGAGCAGCGGCGCGGCGGCCGCTGCGGAGATACCGTGTGCCGTGACCGACGCCTGGCTGATCTGGCGCCACTGGCGGCCCGCCAGCATGAGCTGGCCGGTAAAGGCAAATAGGAGGGCGTCTATCTTGGGCATGCGCCGAATGATAGACGTGAATTAATTAGGATGCAAACTATTTCTTTCCGAACTAGTTCACGTGGCGTGGGCGGCGCTTACCCGGCGGCCGTCTTCAGGTTCTCCAGCATGTCATCGACCATTTCCGCGAGGCCGAACTTCGGCTGCCAGCCCCAGTCGGTGCGCGCAGCGCTGTCGTCGATCGAATCCGGCCAGCCCCGGGCGATGGCCTGCCGGTAGTCCGGGGCATAGCGCACAACGAAGTCCGGCACCCGGCGGCGGATCGCCTCGGCAATCTCGGCCGGGGTGAAGCTCATGCCGGCGAGGTTGTAGCTGCCCCGCTCGCGGATCGACTCGCGCGGCGCTTCCATCAGCTCCAGCGTGGCGCGGATCGCGTCGGGCATATACATCATCGGCAGTCGCTCGTCGGACTCCAGAAAGCAGTCGTACGGTTCGCCGCGCACCGCGTGGTGGAAGATATCGACCGCATAGTCGGTGGTGCCGCCGCCGGGCGGGGTCTTGTGCGAGATCAGCCCCGGATAGCGCACGCTGCGTACATCCACACCGTGGTTCTCGAAGTACCAGCGACACCAGCCCTCGCCCGCCTGCTTGGAAATGCCGTAGACCGTGGTCGGCTCCATGATGGTTTTCTGCGGGGTGTTCACGGCGGGCGTGGTGGGGCCGAACGCGGCGATCGAACTGGGCCAGAACACCCGCTCGATGCCCTGCTGGCGCGCCAGTTCCAGCACGTTCAGCAGCCCGGTCATGTTCAGGTTCCACGCCCACTGCGGGGCCTTCTCGCCCGTGGCGGAAAGCGCGGCGGCCAGCAGGTAGATCTGGGTGATGCCGTGGCGCTCCACCACCGTGGCCAGTTCGCCCCGGTCGGTCACGTTCAGCATTTCATGGGCGATATGCACGTGGCGGCCGGTGGGCACCACGTCCGAGGTGACCACATGCTCGCGCCCGTGGCGCTCGGCCAGCGCCAGCGCGAGTTCGGAACCCAGTTGCCCGTTGGCGCCGATGATCAGAATCTGCGGCTTGCTCACTGCCTGGCTCATCGAATCAGCCCCAGTTCACGGCCCGCCTGCGCGAAGGCGTCCAGCGCGCGTTGCAGCGTGGCTTCGTCGTGCACCGCGCTCAGCTGCACGCGGATGCGCGCCTGGCCCTTCGGTACCACGGGGTAGAAGAAGCCCACCACGTAGACGCCCAGCGCCAGCAGCCGCTCGGCAAGCTGCTGGGCTTTCTCAGCATCGTAGACCATGATCGGGACGATCGGATGGTCGCCCGGCTTGATGTCGAAGCCCAGCGCGGCAATGCCCCGGCGGAAGAACGCGGTGTTGCGCTCGAGCCGGTCGCGCAGGTCTGTGCTGGCCTCCAGGATGTCCAGCACGGCAATGCTGGCGCCGACGATGGCCGGGGCCACGGTATTCGAGAACAGATACGGACGCGAGCGCTGACGCAGCAGTTCCACCACTTCCTTGCGGCTGCTGGTGAAGCCGCCCGAGGCGCCGCCCAGCGCCTTGCCGAGCGTGCCGGTGATGATGTCGATCTTGCCGAACACGCCGCGCGCCTCGTGCGTGCCGCGCCCGCGCGCGCCCATGAAGCCGGTGGCGTGGCATTCGTCGATGCCGAGCAGCGCGCCGAACTCGTCGCAGATCGCACGGATTTCATCCAGGCGCGCCACGGTGCCGTCCATCGAGAACACGCCGTCGGTGAACACCAGCTTGAAGCGCGCGCCGTCGGCATCGGCCTGTTGCAGTTGGGCGCGCAGATCGTCCAGGTCGTTGTGCTGGTAACGGTAGCGGCGCGCCTTGGAGAGCCGGATGCCGTCGATGATCGACGCATGGTTCAGCGCGTCGCTGATCACGGCGTCTTCCGGGCCCAGCAGGGTCTCGAACAGGCCGCCGTTGGCGTCGAAGGCGGAGCCGTAGAGGATGGTGTCTTCGGTACCGAGGAAGCGGGCCAGCCGCGCCTCCAGCGTCTTGTGGAGGTCCTGCGTGCCGCAGATGAAGCGCACCGAGCTGAGGCCGAAGCCGTGGGTGCGCAAGGCTTCGTGGGCGGCCTCGATCACCTGCGGGTGCGAGGACAGCCCCAGGTAGTTGTTGGCGCAGAGGTTGATTACTTCCCGCCCGTCGGCCGTGCGGATGACCGCGCCCTGCGGCGTGGCGATGATGCGCTCGCGCTTGTACAGCCCCGCGTCGCGGATGGCATCCAGTTCCGCGCGGATGGATGCGTAGAAGGTCTCGGCACTCGACATGGCCCGGCTCCCGGTGGTAGTGTCTCGGTCGTTCGATTCGATAAATCGAACATGTTCTATATAACGAACGGTTCGTGCACTATAACGAACACATGACGATGACGCAACCCTCCCCGCCCAACACCCCCAAGCCGCCCATCCAGTCCGATGGGCCGCCCGCCGTGGGAGGCGCGCTCCAGGCGCTGCGGCAGGCCCAGCAGCTGTCGCTGGACGACCTGTCGCGCCGCGCCGGTGTCTCCAAGTCTATGCTGTCCCAGATCGAACGGAATCTCACCAATCCGACGGTGGCCGTGCTGTGGCGGCTGGCCAACGCGCTGGGTGTGAACCTGGCGGACTTCCTGGCCAATGGCGCGGTGAGCGCGCCGGCGCCGGCGATTGCCGTGGTGCAGCCGCACGCCATCCCGGCGCTGAAAAGCCCGGACGGACGCTGCGAACTGCGCATCCTTGGGCCGATCGACCTGGCAGGGAAATTCGAGTGGTATGAGCTGACGATCCAGCCCGGTGGGGTGCTGGCGTCCGAGCCGCATGACGCGGGCACGCAGGAGCACCTGTCGGTGCTGAGCGGGTCAATGACCGTGCGTGCCGCGGAGGACGAGAAAAAGCTGAAGCATGGCGATACCGCGCGTTATGGCGCGGACGTGGCCCATGCCATCGCCAATCCGGGCAAGAGTGCCGCCACGGCGCTGCTCGTGGTGGTGCACCCCGCCTGATTTGATTTAATCCACTTCCTTCATCCGCTCGCTGGCGAGCAGATTGCGCTTGGTCTCGAGGATGTGCTCCTCGAGCAGCGACGCCACCTTCTCGGCATCGCGCGCCTTGCACGCTTCCAGAATGCGATAGTGGTCCGCCTGCGGGCCTTCCTTGCCGGTGGCCATCGACATCTGCTCGTGCGTGTAGCGGTCCGTGTTCAGGCAGAACTCCTCGATCAGCCGCCGCAGCCGCTTGTTGTTGGCCGGCGCGCACAGCGCCAGGTGGAAGCGCCGGTTGTACTCGGCCCACTCCACGAGCGACTCCGACTGCGAGTACGCGTCCAGAATCTCCTGCATCTGCTGGAAATCCTGCTGAACCATGTTCGGCACGCCGATGCGCGCCGCGTGGCATTCCAGGGCGACGCGGATATCTAGCAGCTCGCAGATCTGCGTCGCATCCATGCCTGACACCACCGCGCCACGGTTGCGCTGGTAGGTGACGAGCCCTTCCGATTCAAGCTGGCGCAGCGCTTCCCGCACGGGAATGCGGCTCGCGTTGAAGCGTTCCGCCAGCGCGTCCTGGCGCAACTGCGCCCCCGCCGGCAACGTGCCTTTCTGAATTTCGTAGCGAAGCTGATCGCGAATGATCTGGGGTAAACCCTTGGTAGGGGCGCTTGCGCGGCCCGTTTGCGTGGACATGGGAGGTGCTGGAGATCGGTATGCGATTCGAGTGAGGCCCCTATTGTGCCTGAATATCCCGACTGCTAAACTGGATCCAATTTATTAGTATTCATATCCAAAGAAGCGTGTAACGTATATGTCTTCAAACAATTCCTATCCAAAATCCATCAATGAAACGGTCCTGAACTACGCCCCGGGCAGCGCCGAACGCATCGCGCTGACGGCGGAACTCGACAAGCAGCAAGGTCTGGTGCGCGAGATCCCGGCCATCGTGGGCGGCGAGCGCATCCGCAGCGGCGATATCACCGACGTGCGCGCCCCGCACGCTCACGCCCACCGCCTGGGCGAAGTCCACAACGCCGGCCAGGCCACCATCCACGCCGCCATCGACGCCGCCGTGGCCGCCCAGCGCGACTGGGCCAACGCCACGCTGGCCGAGCGCTCCGCCGTCTTCCTCAAGGCCGCCGACCTGCTGGCCGGCCCGTGGCGCGCCCGCCTGAACGCGGCGACCATGCTCGGCCAGAGCAAGACCGCCTACCAGGCCGAAATCGACTCGGCCTGCGAACTGATCGACTTCCTGCGCTTCAACGTGCAGTTCGCGCACGAACTGACGGCCGGCCAGCCGATTTCGTCGCCGGGCATGCGCAATCACCTCGAATACCGTCCGCTGGAAGGCTTCGTCTACGCCGTCACGCCGTTCAACTTCACGGCCATCGGCGGCAATCTGGCCATCGCCCCGGCGCTGATGGGCAACACCGTGCTGTGGAAGCCGGCCGCCACGGCGTCGCTGTCGAACTTCCTGTTCATGGAGCTGCTCGAGGCCGCCGGTCTGCCGAAGGGGGTCATCAACTTCCTGCCGGGTGACCCGGTGGCGATCAGCGGCGCCGTGCTGGCGCGGCCCGAACTGGCCGGCATTCACTTCACCGGCTCGACGGCCGTGTTCGACACACTGTGGGGCGAAGTCGGTTGCAATGTGTCGCGCTACCGCAGCTATCCGCGTCTGGTCGGCGAAACCGGCGGCAAGGACTTCGTGCTCGCCCACCCGTCCGCCGATGCCGACACGCTGGCCGTGGCGCTGCTGCGCGGCGCCTTCGAGTATCAGGGCCAGAAGTGCAGCGCGGCGTCGCGCGCCTACATCCCCGCCTCGCTGTGGCCGGCCGTGCGCGAGCGCGTGGTGGCGATGGCCGAGACCATCCAGATGGGCGATGTGACCGACTTCACCAACTTCATGGGCGCCGTGATCGACCGCCGCGCGTTCGACCGCATCCATGGCCACCTGCAACGCGCCGCCAGCGACAGCGCCGTGAAGCTGGTCACCGGCGGCAAGGCCGACGACAGCGTGGGCTACTTCATCACGCCGACCGTGCTCCAGGTAGACAACCCGCACCACACACTGATGGAAACCGAACTGTTCGGCCCGGTGCTCTCGGTCTACGTCTACGCCGACGCGCACTGGCCCGAGGTGCTCGAACTGGTGGACGGCACCAGCCCCTACGCGCTGACCGGCGCGATCTTTGCGAGGGACCGCGCGGCTATTGCCCAGGCCTCCAGCGTGCTGCGCTTCGCCGCCGGCAACTTCTACATCAACGACAAGCCGACCGGTGCGGTGGTCGGCCAGCAGCCGTTCGGCGGCGCACGCCGCAGTGGCACCAACGACAAGGCCGGTTCGCCGCTGAACCTGCTGCGCTGGGTGTCGCCACGCACGGTCAAGGAAACATTCGTGCCGCCGGCCGACTACCGGTACGCGCACATGGCGGTCTGAGCAGCCGCCCAGCTTTTCTAGCAACACCACCACGGAGAAGAAGAGATGAAGCGAGCCACCCTGCTGTCCGCCCTGGCGTTCAGCCTTTCCACGTTTGCCGGCGCTGCCAGCGCCGCGATTTCCGGAGATGTCGTCAAGATCGGCGTGATGACCGACCTGTCGGGCGTCTACCTTGACTATGCCGGCAAGGGTTCGGTCGAGGCCGCCAAGCTGGCCATCGAGGATTTCGGCAATGGGCTGCCGGGCAAGAAGATCGAGCTGGTCACCGCCGACCACCAGAACAAGGCGGACATCGGCAGCGCCAAGGCGCGCGAGTGGATCGACCGTGACGGCGTCGATGCCATCGTCGACCTGCCGAACTCGTCGGTCGCGCTCGCCGTCTCGCGCATCGCATCCGAGAAGAAGCGCATCTCGCTGATTACCGGTGGCGCCAACCTGCGCCACACCAACGAGGAGTGCTCGCCGTACATCGTCCACTATGTGTATGACACGTACGCGCTGGCCAATGTGGCCGGCAAGGCCATGGTCAAGCAGGGCCTCAAGAGCTGGTACTTCCTGACGGCCGACTATGCGTTCGGCCAGTCGCTGGAAACCGCCACGGCGGATGTGGTGAAGGCGTCCGGCGGCACGGTGGCCGGCAACATCAAGCACCCGCTGAACGCGTCGGACTTCTCGTCGTTCATCCTCCAGGCCCAGGCCAGCAAGGCCCAGGTGGTGGCGCTGGCCAACGGCGGCGGTGACACCATCAACGCCATCAAGGCGGCCAACGACTTCGGCCTGCCGCGCAACCAGACCCTGGTGGGCCTGCTGATGACCATCAGCGACGTGCACAGCCTGGGCCTGAAGCTGACGCAGCGCATGAAGCTGACCGATGCCTGGTACTGGGACCTGAACCCGCAGACGCGCGAATTCGGCGCACGCTTCTTCGCCCGCATGAAGCGCATGCCGAACATGGTGCATGCCGGCACGTACTCGGCCGTGCTGCAGTACCTGAAGGCCGTGCAGGCCACCGGCAGCGACGATTCGGACACCGTGATGGCGGCGCTCAAGAAGGCCAAGATCAACGACGCGTTCGCCAAGAACGGCTATATCCGCGCCGACGGCCGCATGATGCATGACATGTACCTGATGGAAGTGAAGGCGCCGAGCGAGTCCAAGACGCCGTGGGACTACCTCAAGCTCGTGGCCACCGTGCCGGCCGAGGAAGCCTTCCAGCCGCTGTCGCAGTCGCGGTGCCCGCTGGTGAAGAAGTAAATAGACGACAGCCATGGTTCGCTCTCCTCTCCTGCCGCTTTCTCGCAGACGGAGGGGAGCCAACCGGCAGCCTATAAGAGACTCATGCAAACCAACGTACTAGAAGTCCGCAACCTGACCAAGTCCTTCAAGGGATTTACGGCGGTCAGCGGCGTGGACCTGCAGGTGCGGCGCGGCTCGATCCACGCATTGATCGGCCCCAACGGCGCAGGCAAGACGACCTGCTTCAACCTGCTTACCAAATTCCTGGAGCCGACCACCGGCACCATCCTTTTCAACGGCAT